>Ga0183099_1000010_pt1 | contig 290539 bp, 217 predicted proteins | sample Biomet1_FD_127788 | JGI IMG/M metagenome (GOLD analysis project Ga0183099, IMG submission 127788) | Microbial communities from bioreactor (seeded with anoxic lake sediment) at LBNL, California, USA - Biofuel metagenome 1 | ecosystem: Engineered > Bioreactor > Anaerobic > Unclassified ...
AGGTGAAAGATCGTATTTACAACCATGGCCAGTATAAAAAGAAAAATGAACCAAGGCAGATACATTTTGTCCGTTTTGCTTTTGAAAAGGAAAGAGGTGACGAAAGTCACAGGAATAATCCAGAGTGCCCTGGTGAGTTTCACGGTTGTAGCCACCTGCAAGGCTTCTTCTCCGTAAGCAGAAGCAGCACCCACCACCGAGCTGGTGTCGTGAATGGCGATGGCCGACCAAAGGCCGAATTGGTGCTGTGAGAGTCCTATAAGATGACCCAGGAAAGGAAAAAGAAAAAGCGCGATGGCGTTCAATATAAAAACGGTACCCAGTGCCACCGACATTTGGTCGTTTCCAGCCTTGATGATGGGCCCCACAGCAGCTATGGCGCTTCCTCCGCAAATGGCTGTACCAGAACTGATCAAATACCCTGTGTTTTTGTCCACATTTAGTTTCCTAGCGATCCAGCTGCCTAGAAACAAGGTGCCGGCTACCGAAACGATGGTAAAGAGCATGCCGTCTTTTCCCGAGGCGAGTGCCTGTTGCAAGTTCATACCGAAACCGAGACCGATCACGGATCCTTGTAACAGGTATTTGGACATTTTCTTGTTGAATCTGGGGTAAGCCTGGCCGAAGACCAAGGCGAACATCAAACCTGCAAACAAGGCTACCGGTGGTGTTATTGCAGGCAATAGGCAAAGCAATATCAAGACAATGTAGAATACATTTTTATGTTTCTGAAAAAAATTCGCGTTCATCGTTCTCTGATTTTGGCGCGAAGTTAAGGCCCTGCTTCAGAGAAACCCCATCGTTTTTAGGAATGCGTTATAACTTATCTTTATAATGAAAGGCAAATTGCTGAAAAGATTGGACCAAACCGCTGTCTTTTCCATGCAGGCAGACGAAAGAAAACTTGCGTTCCATTTCCAACCCGTCTATTTCCAGCACTTTAAATATTCCAGCAGCCAACTCTCTGTAAATGGACCTGATGGAGACAATGCCCATGCACTCTGTATTTTCCAGAAAACGTTTGATGCTTTCCGTACTTCCCAGATGCATGCGGATGTTGAGATCCGATAATCTAATGTTATGGGTTTGCAATTCCGTTTCCAAGACGTCCAACGTGCCAGAGCCTCTTTCCCTGAGCACCAACGGAGTGTTTTTCAGTTTTTCGAGGGAAAGTTCGTCGAGTCGCGAAAGTTTGCTGTGGGTATGCGCCACCGCCACCAGTTCGTCATTCATGAAATCGGTATACTTTAGGTTGGGCAGACGGATGTTCCCTTCTACCATGCCAAGGTCTATGCGGTGTTCCTGCAGGGCATTTTCTATATCTCTTGAGTTTCCGCTGATGAGTGTTGTTTTCACCAAAGGAAATTTTTCAGTGAAAATGGCCAGCAACGCCGGTAGCACATATTGTGCAATGGTGGTGCTGGCCCCAATGCGAAGCTCTCCCGAATGCTCGTCGTGAAGCAGGTTCATCTCATATTCCAGTTGCTTGTAGCCGGCTAGAATCTGCTCACTGTGTTCCATCAGCAATTTTCCGGCAGGTGTAAGGCTTATCTTGTTTCCAAGTCGTTCAAAGAGTTGCGTTTTGTATTCTGTTTCCAATTCCTGCACGTGTTTGGTCACCGCTGGCTGTGTGATGAAAAGCTCCTGCGAAGCTTTCGTGAAACTTAGGTTACGGACTACAGACTGAAACACCTTGAGGCGGAAATCGGACATAGTTAAAAAGGTTTGCGGTAAAATTAGGAAATAAATGGATCGGAATGGTACGATGCAATGTAAATTCCCGCTTTTTCAACCTTCTGTGCCACGGCTTTATACTGTGGTCGTGATGGTGGAGTCCACAAACACTCTGGTGGCAAGTTCCTTGTCCAGGTGGTAGATGGCCTGTCCGTCGTTTCCTATTAGTTTGAGTTGGTTGATGATGTCGTCCACGTTGGTTTCTTCCTCAATCTGCTCGTCCACAAACCATTGCAGCATGCTCACTGTGCCACGGTCTTTTTCCTTTTCGGCAACGTCCAGACAGTTGTAGATCATGGCGGTCACCTTGACCTCATGTTGGTAGGTTTCTTCCATTGCGTCCAGAATGTCTTTCCATTCGGCAGGCACCCCGGCGATGGGTTGCAGCTTAATGTTGCCTTGACGTCCCAATACGAAATGGTATATTTTCAGCGCATGTGTGTTCTCTTCCTGAAACTGCACATACATCCAGTTGGCAAAGCCCTTCAGGCCTTTTTCTTCAAACCAGGCTGACATTGACAGATACATGTAGGCCGACCAAAATTCGGCATTTACTTGTTTGTTGAGGATTTCCTCTACTTTAACAGGGATTTTCATACTATTGACAGTTTAATGGTTAATAATGCTATTTATTGTCTTGATTTTGCTTTTGTTACAAATGTAGAACACTCTAAGAAGACCACTGGTACAAAAATCAGGTAGGGGATTGCAAAAATTAGGGTTGATGTTAAAAACTGGATTATTATGGATATGAAAACCAACCAAATATAGGAAAAAAATTGATATTTTTTTATTTTTGCCGGAACAAACCTATAATCTATTTTCATGAAATTCAAATCAATTTTTGTACTCGTAACTTTGTTATCGAGTATAAATGGCTTTGCAGATTCTCCACGAATGGTAAATATTATCAATTTCATTCGTCAAGTAGAGCCACGCCCCGGCAGAGACCAAATAACTCCGGATGCTCTTTATGAAACAACCCATCAGGAAATCCTGCAATTAAACCAATACCACTTGCCGGGCACTTTTCTGTTGCAATACGATGCACTGATTGATCCACGTTACCAGACTTTGCTGAAAACTGAATTGAACGCTGATTCGGAAGTGGGTGCCTGGTGGGAAATAACACAACCCCACGTTGAGGCTGCCGGCCTGAAGTGGAGAGGCCGCTATTGCTGGGACTGGCATGCCAATGTGGGCTTTTCCATCGGTTATACACTTCAGGAACGCGAAAAGCTGGTGGATGTATATATGGAAAAATTCAAGTCTATTTTTGGAAAATATCCATCTTCAGTGGGATCCTGGTTTATCGACGAACATACATTGGAATACATGTATGAGAAATATGGTATAGTCGCTTCCTGTACCTGCAGGGATCAGGTGGGCACGGACGGGTACATCATGTGGGGCGGATACTGGAATCAGGCATATTATCCCAGTAAGAAAAATTCATACATGCCTGCGCAAACAAAAGCCGGGCAGATTCCTGTGCCTGTTTTTCGCATGCTGGGCAGCGATCCCATTTATCAGTACGATGCTGGATTTGGTGACAACGGGCAAGGTGTAATAACCCTCGAACCTGTCTCTGCAAGAGCAGGAGGAAACCCTCAATGGGTTAAATGGTTTTTCAAGACCATGTTTGAGGGACCCAGCATGAACTACAATTATGTGCAGGCAGGTCAAGAAAACTCTTTTACCTGGCCTGTCATCAAGAATGGGTTGAGTATTCAGATACCACTGCTGGATTCCTTAAGGAAAGAGCACAAGATCCGTGTTGAAACATTGTCAGAATCGGGCGTTTGGTTCAAAAGCAACTATCCGGTGACACCTGCTACCTCGGTCGCTGCCTTGACCGATCCCCGTAATGAGGGACGCAAAACCGTTTGGTTCAATAGCCGGTATTATCGGGCCAATTTATTGTGGAAAAACGATTCTTTACGCTTCAGGGATATCCATCTCTTTAATGAAAATTACGAGTCGCCTTACCTGAATGTTCCCGGGACTACGCCTCAATGCAACTACATAACCTTGCCTGTCGTTGATGGCTTTCTATGGAGCACAGCCCATTGTTTGGCCGGTCTTAGGGTTATGAAAGTGGATGCCAGAGGCAAGGTTTCAGAAATGCCAATGGGTAATCCTGTCGTTGAAGAGCTTGGCAGCAATGTGTTGCAGGTCACATGTAGCAGTGAAGCAGGCAAAAACTTCCGGATCGTTTTCTACGAAGACCGGTTTGAAATGTCTTGTGAAACAAAAGACAGAAATTTTTCATGGGTATTGGAACTTCAGACGGCCCCGGATGCCAAACTTCCGTTTGAAAAGATCGGGAAAAGTCTGATCACGGCAAGACAGAATCATTTTGACTATTCAATTGGCTGTAAACAAGGCTCCTTTGTTGCACCTCAGGCTTCGTCGAAATTTATTTTCCGGATTGCACCTTCCAAAAACAAGCTGGTGGTTGAGTTCCTTCGGTAGTGGTCTGTAATGGATTTAAAAGGCAGCCGGAGAGCCGGCTGCTTTTGCCTTTTAAATTTGTTATAAGTTTTTCTATATATTTGTATCATATTATATGAACCTTAGATTCTAACCTGCGTTAGAGATATGCGAAAAGAGATTGACAGTTTGCTGGTTTCTCAGCTCAAGGAGGGTGATATACGCGCCTTTGAAGAGCTGTACGAGAGATATAGTGCAAAACTGTATAATTCGGTTTCTTTGATTCTGTATAATAAGGACATTGCCAAGGATATTGCTCAAAGCAGTTTTCTGACCATTTGGGAGAAGCGCGCAATGCTCGATCCGGAAAAAAATTTCCCAGCTTATTTATATACGATAGCCCGTAATCTTGTATACAAGGAAACAGAGCGTTTGATTTTGAGCAACAAGTTTGTAGAATCCAGCCTGGTTAGTGCTGAGCCTGTTGATGATTCCACGATAGAAAACCTGAACAACACCTATATAGAAGAATATATCGGCCAATTGGTTGGGAGTCTGCCCCAGGTTCCTAAGAAGCTTTTTCTCTTGAAGAGAGAGAAGAATCTTTCAAATAAAGAGATCGCGGCCCAAATGGATATGTCTGAAAGGGCTGTTGAAGCGCATCTTTACCGAACGCTAAAGTATCTTAAGGAAAAGTTGAGGGATTTTACGATGATGTTCTTGGTTTATTAACCTTCAATAATGCTGATATATAGTACAAATGGATAAAAAAGGCCGCATAGAGCTATTGGACCGTTTCTTCAGGGGGCTAACAACCGAAGAGGACGATGTGCTGTTGAAAGAATGGATCAGGCAACCTGATTTCAGAGATGTTTTCAACGACTATTTCCTGCAATGTTGGTCTTTGGCTCCAAATGTGATGGATAGCGAGGTTAAGGAAGATATGTTTGCAGATATTCTGGGAAAAATCAAGGAAACTTCGGATACGGAGGTTAACGTCAAAGCAAATTTTCGCCTCTCTGTGAGTTTCTGGCGCTATGCCGTTGCTGCCTGCCTGGTTCTTGCTGTGGGAGTGGGTGCTTACTTTTTGGGCAGCAATCAGTCCGGAGCCGGGCAGGATCTGGTGACTATGGCTGTTAAGAACGGCCAGAAAGCCGATCTGACATTGGCAGATGGTACGCGTGTATACATCAACTCCGACTCCAGAATCTCTTATGACAACTCCTATAATAAAAAGGATCGAGTACTGAGGCTTGATGGGGAGGCTTACTTTGAAGTAGCCAAGGACAAAAGCCGTCCTTTTATTGTCCAGGCTAACGGGATAAATGTTCAGGCTCTCGGCACTTGCTTTGATGTGAAGGCCCATAAGGACGACAAGACCGTTTCTGTGGTTTTGCTTGAAGGCAGCGTCAGGGTCAACGACGACATACAGGAAAAAATCCTCAAGCCCAATGAAAGGCTGGAATACGACCTGGCTACGAAACGGTTTGAAAAGACGGGATTGCACCCCAATGAGAACAGCCTTTTGTGGAGAAGTAAGGAGCTGGCTTTTTATGGGGAGTCTCTGGAAGAAATATGCATCAACCTCACTCGCATGTATAACTGCAACTTCGTTTTCAAGTCTGAATCGGTAAGGCACCATACCTTCAACGGCATCATAAAGAACAACAGCCTGGAGAACGTACTGGATTTCATCAGCCAGTCTGCGTCCATTAAATATGAGATGAGGCCGGACAATACGATTGTGTTCTATTGAAAAAAGGCCGATAGATCATCGACTTTATAATTCAGATAGTTTAGTTTTTGACTGTTCTGTAGATCGGCTTTTTCCAGCAGATTTGGCTTTCTATGTTTGTTTTTAGAATAGTTAATAAGAGTTAAAATCCATTTTTGTTTGAGTGTTTTGCGTTGCTCGCAGATATATATAATACAAATGGATAAAAAAGGTCATATAGAGCTGTTGGATCGTTTCTTCCGGGGATTAACTTCTCAGGAAGACGACAGAATCTTGAAGGAATGGATTAAGCAACCGAACTTCAGGGAAGATTTCAATGAATATTATCTGGAATGCTGGTCTCTGGCACCGGATGTCATGGACAGGACCATACAGGACGAGATGTTTGCTGAGATCATGAATAAGATAAACAGCGAACCAAAAGCCGAGGTTTCCAGAAATTTCATACAACGCCTGCCTGTGCATTTCCTGCGTTACGCTGTCGCCGCCTGTCTTATCATAGCTGTTGGGGTGGGTGCCTATTTCCTTGGCAATAATCAAACCGGTCCAGGCCGCGGGCTGGTGACCCTGACTGTAAAAAATGGTCAGAAGGCCGATGTCACATTGGCTGACGGCACAAAGGTCTATATTAATTCCGATTCCAGGATAACTTATGATAACTCCTATAATAAAAAGGACCGCGTGTTGGTGCTTGAAGGGGAGGCATACTTTGATGTGGCCAAGGACAAGAAACGTCCGTTCATCGTCAAGGCCAACGGAATTGATGTCCTGGCGGTAGGCACCAGCTTTAATGTGAAAGCACATGCAGGTGACAAGTCGGTATCGGTGATATTGCTCGAGGGAAAAGTCAGAGTCAACGACGACAAACAGGAACGGTTTCTCGATCCCAATGAAAGGTTGGAATATAATTTGGCCACGGGAGAGTTTGAGCAGTCGCAACTTCATCCGAACGAGAACTATCTTTTGTGGAGAAGCAAGGAACTGGCTTTCTATGGTGAATCTCTTGAGGAGATTTGCAATAGCCTGACCCGTATGTATAATTGCCGATTTGTCTTCAGGTCTGAATCGGCCAGACATTTTACTTATAACGGCATCATAAAGAACAATAGCCTGGGAAATGTGTTGGATATTTTAAGCCAGACTACGTCGGTAAGATATGAAATGCTTTCTGACAATACGATTGTAATTTATTGAGAATTGACACTAGTGGAACAATAATATAATTATTAACGAACAAATTAATCTATGGTGAGATTTTTAGAGATAGTCTAAGTGAACGATTATGGGAAACACATTAAAAAACTCTGATACCTTTAGGGTGAGGATGTTCGTTACCCATTTCGAAAATGGATAAAAATAAACTAATATTAATAAACATGAGAAACAAACAAATAACAAAATCGGTTTTTGTCTTGATATGTCTGTTGTTTTTTTGCGGAAATGGTTTTGCTCAAATAAATCTATCTGTAAAGAAACAGACTATTAAGCAGATTCTTCCACAAATAGAAAAGGCCAGCGGATACAGCATCTTTTATTCAAATGAGATGCCTGACCTTCGTAATATAAAAAGTGATTTTAAGGTTTCAAATGCATCATTGACCGATGCTTTAAACCAACTGTTCAAAGGTACTGACATCTCCTATCAGATCAAGGAAGATAAGCAGATACTTCTGGTGCTCAAATCGCAGAAGGGCAAGAATGCCGATCAGCCTTCTTCTCTGGCGATAAAGAAAATCAGGGGCAAAGTAGTTGATTCCAGCAATGAGCCTTTGATTGGAGCGACCGTACGTGTAAAGGACGGCAATAATACCGTCATTACAAGCACTGATGGTAGCTTTTCCATGGATGTCCCTGAGCACGCCACTCTTTCCATAGGTTATGTAGGCTATAACACCAAACAAATTTCGGTTGGTGACAAAAATGTCATAGATGTGGTTTTGGAGGAAAACACCAAGGCCTTGGATGAGATTGTCGTGATTGGATATGGAGCTGTCAAGAAAAAAGATCTGACAGGCGCCGTTGCCTCTGTCAAAGGCGCAGATTTGGCCGTTAGAAAAACGGCTCAACTGTCTACCGCCCTCCAGGGAGCTGTTTCCGGCTTAATGGTAACACGTAACAACAATGCGCCCGGTGCTTCTGCCAGCAGTATTCGTGTACGTGGTATCACCACCATCGGAGACTCCGACCCCCTGGTTATTGTAGACGGTGTGCCCGGTGATATTAATCAGGTAAACGCCAACGATGTGGAAAGCATCTCTGTCTTGAAGGACGCGGCATCTGCTGCTATTTATGGTTCCAGGGCTGCTGCAGGTGTGATTCTTGTCACCACCAAGAGAGCCGGTTCCACCGATTTGTCCCTTTCTTATACGGGTGAATTTGGAATTGAGAAACCGACTGCACAGCCCGAAGTGGTTGGAGTACAACGCTATCTGGAAATGACCAATGAACTCAGATACAACGATAATCCTACCGGCGGTCTTTATCAGACCTATTCTGAAGACCAGGTTAACAACTGGATCAGCAACAATGCGATTGATCCGAACAATTATCCCATCACTGACTGGCAGAAACTGATTCTTAAAAATTCTGCTCCGCGCCAGACCCATACCTTGGATATTTCAGGAGGTAGCGCTGCGGTACGTACAAAGGCTTCGTTGTCCTATGATAATATCGATGGTCTGTATGCCGATAGAAACTATAAACGTTATATGATGCGTGTCAACAACGACTTTACCATCAATAAGAAGTTGGGGGCAACACTGGATTTCAATATGAAGCATTCTGAATACCATCAGCCTGTCTATGATCCTTTTACCGCCATGAGAATGACTCCGGCCATTTATGCGGCAGTATGGGATGATGGCCGTATCGCTGAAGGAAAGTCCGGTGGCAATCCTTATGGACTGATGCTTTTAGGTGGTAATACCGATAAGTCGTATAACCAGATCAATGGCAAGGCTTCTCTTGACTACAAGCCTTTCGATGGATTCAAACTTTCGGCAGTCGTGGCTCCTATCATGAACTACAACAAGACCAAAACCTTCAAGAAGCAGGCTTCCTATACGCTTGCCGATGACCCAACGGTAGTAGGCGGATACCTGGAGGACAATGCCAATCCATATAGTACGACCTCTCTGAGTGAAGGACGTACTGACAGTTACAGCATTACCTCTCAATTTCTGGCCAACTACAACAAGACTCTTGGCGTTCATGATTTCAGTCTGATGGCCGGATACGAGAATTATTATGAATTTACGGAAAATCTTTCCGCTTCCAGGGATCAATATACCTTGTCGTTCCCATACCTTGACAACGGTCCCGAAACGTTGAGGGACAATGGCGGAAATGCCAGCGAATATGCCTATCGTTCATTCTTTGGCCGTATGATGTATAGCTACGACAAGAAGTATCTGCTGCAGGCCAATATCCGTAACGATGGTTCTTCGCGCTTTGCTTCCAGATACAGATGGGGAACATTCCCTTCCTTCTCTACAGGCTGGGTGATGAGTGAAGAAAACTTTATGAAAGATCTCAATGCAGACTGGTTGTCATACCTTAAGCTCAGGGCATCCTGGGGCGCATTGGGCAATGAAAGAATTGGTGATTTTCCTTATTTGGCAACCATTGAATTTGGAAATGCCCTGTTTTACCAGGACGGTGCTGTTGTGTCGGAAATGACTGCAGCCCAGAAAAAATATGCCGTAGAAAATATTTCATGGGAAAAAACAGAATCCACCGATATCGGTTTGGATGTGGCTTTCTTCAAAAACAGGTTGCGTGTGACCGGTGATTACTACTGGAAAAATACGAAAGATATGCTTTTGGCGCTTAAGATACCTGATTTTCTAGGAATGAGCGATCCGGATGTCAATGCAGGAAAGATGTCTACAAAAGGTTATGAAATAGACCTGAACTGGAACGACCATATTGGAGACTGGAATTACGGTGTTTCTGTAAACTTCTCTGACTTCGTTTCCATGATGGGTGACCTGAAAGGCACCCAGTTTCTGGGAAGCCAGGTGAAGATGCAAGGCAGTGAGTTCAATGAATGGTATGGATATCTGAGTGACGGATTGTTCTTGACAGAGGAAGATGTGGCAAAATCACCAACGATCAACAGCAATACCAAGGTTGGTGATGTGAAATACAAAGATATTTCCGGTCCTGACGGAGTACCCGATGGCAAGATCTCACCTGAATACGACAGAACACTGTTGGGTGGTTCATTGCCTCGTTATATGTATGGCGGTAATCTTTCTGTAGGTTATAAAGGTTTGGATTTCTCCATGGCTTTTCAAGGGGTGGGTAAACACACTGTTCTTCTGGAAAGAAACATGGTGGAGCCTCTCCGTGGAAATTACGGGAATGTGCCGGCTATCCTGGATGGTAATTACTGGAGCTCCTTCAATACGGACGAACAGAATGCCAATGCCAAATATCCACGCCTGACACGTGTCAATGTGGAATCAAACATGGCCATGTCCGATTTCTGGTTGTTTGACGGTCGTTATTTCAGGATGAAAAATATGACCCTGGGTTATTCTTTACCTCAGAATTGGGCTCAAAAGGCTGGAATCAACAAAGTCAGGGTTTATGTTACGGCATCCGACTTGTTCTGCCTCAGTAAATATCCTCAAGGATGGGATCCGGAAATGGGAACCACTTCTTACCCGATCACAACCTCATTCCTTTTCGGTATGTCTGTTAACTTCTAAAATTGAAAACCATGAATTATAAAATAACAACAATTGTTTTGGGATTGGGACTTTTGCTCAACTCCTGTAATGATTTGGACCTTGTCCCGCTGTCAGAATCCACCACAGGAAGCTGGTATTCCACGGATGCTGAGCTAGAAATGGCAGCCAATGAGTTTTACAAGATCGGGTATTGGAATACCGCAGTGCCTGAATGTGAACAGGCAACGGATAATTTTACCTATAGAAATTCAAACCGTAATGAGATTCTGAACGGAACGCTGAACGGTCAGTGCTGGTATGTCCTTTCTTTGTGGACTCAAAATTACAAATGCATCACTTTGGCAAATACCCTTTTGGCAAAAACCGAAGATGCGGCAGCCACTACCGATTTGTCGGCAGACAAAGTAAAACAGTACAGGGCTGAGGCTTACTTTGTAAGGGCTTGTAAATATGCTTCCTTGATTTCTTATTACGGTGATGTGGTCTATCTTAACAGCAACATCCTTATTGACGAAGCCTTCAAGACTGGCCGCACTCCGAAAGCTGAGGTTATACCGTTGGTGTATGCCGATTTTGACAAGGCGATCGCCGATCTTCCAACATCCTATTCTGGAAGTGACGTTCACAGGTTCACCAAGGGAGCAGCTTTGGCGATGAAGGCCCGTTTTGCTCTTTACAACAGTGATTGGGAGATTGCGGCCAAAGCGGCCAAGGACTGTATGGCATTGAATGCATATACTTTATATCCCGATTTTGGAGAATTATTTTTGGCTACGACCAAAAATGCCAATGAGAACATCTTCCTGATACCTCGGTCGATTGAAAACGAGGTGACGTTGGATACCTGGTTGGTGAATAATCAACTGACGCGTAATGCTACCGGATATGGTTCTGCCTGTCCTTCATGGGATTTGCTTGCCTCCTTCTTGTGTACCGATGGACTTCCTATTGACGAGTCCCCATTGTTTGATTCGCACAATCCGTTCAAGAACAGAGATCCACGTTGTGCCAAAACTATTGTGGAGTTTGGCACCCGTCACCTGAATTTTGATTACAATCCGCATCCAGATGCCTTGAAGGTAATGAACTATACAACCGGCAAATTGCAAACGAACAACGATAACAGGGCCAATGCCCAGTATGCTTCTTTCAATGCACTTGTTTGGAAAAAGGGTATAGATGAAACCTGGTTGGCCAATGGAAAGAAAGTGGAGAATGATTTCGTTGTTATCCGGTATGCCGATGTACTTTTGATGTATGCTGAAGCTCAGATTGAGCTTAACAAGATAGACGATACGGTGCTTAATGCCATCAACCAGGTCCGTGCCAGAGCTTATGGTGTGGGTGTGGAAGAAACCACCAAATATCCGGCGGTAACCACTACCGATCCGGCTAAACTTAGAAAGGCCGTGAGGCTCGAACGTCGTGTGGAATTTGCCAACGAAGGTCTTCGCTATATGGACCTTGTTCGTTGGAAACTTGCTTCGAAAGCCTTGAATACCAAGAACTACGGGATACTTTATCCGGCGACCTTGCTGAGACAAAACGTCACGTCCAAAGGGCTTTGGTTCTGGCCTTCCACTCCACAGATTGATGAAGATGGCATAGCCGATTTCTCAGCCATGGAAACGGCGGGACAAATTGCCGTTCTTTCACAGAGGGTATGGGATGACAGGCAATATTTATGGCCTATTCCAACGGAAGAAATTGTCATCAATCCTAATATGAAACAGAATTCGGGCTATTGATGAAGTCAAGGCTTCAACAACTCTTTTTATAAAAAAGAAGAAACAGGCTAGGAGATTTTTTTGCATACTGCGTCATTGTATTTAGGAGCAGCAAAGAAGTTCTATAAATCTTAAGAAATTGGACAAAGACCTGGCCTGTTTTTTCGACAAATATATTCCCGTTTTCTGGCGGGAATATATTTGTCTGTTAATATGAAAAGGAACCAAAGATTCTTTTATAAGGAATGTTATGCTCCTTCGTGTCGGTCATTCTCCGGCATTATATTTACCCGATAGCCCTCAAAGAGCGGGTATCGGAAATCTATTTTGGATGGAACCTTAAATTTGGTATGAACATGAAATTTTGCAATTCAATAAATCTGTACAAGGAAAAAGTGTTGAAACTTGGCCTTGCATTTTTATTTTCCAACTGTCTTTTTGCCTGTGCCAGCGAAGAAACAAACAGTACCGATGTGCCTGTTGACGATGCAGGAATAACCGAAGACAACAATATCCCTGGTAACTATGTTATCAATGTGGAGCCTGAAACGGAAAAGATTCTTCGTAACCCTATGACTGGCTGGGCCATCTATGGAAGTGCCGGTGTGACCAGTGACTTTTGGACTCAATTTGATAATCTTACTGTTCCTGAATTGACAAATAAAGTCAAGGTGTCGGATTACGCCAATATTCTATATATCCGTACCGGCTGGGCTGATTTGGAACCTGAAGAAGGGAAGTATGCCTGGGACAACAACGATATCATCAAGATGCTGATAAATGGTGCCAAAGAGAGAGGTTTGAAACTGGCTTTCAGAATTGTCGAGGACAGTCGCGACAAGTCCAGGGACTTCACGCCTTCCTATGTAAGGGATGCCGGAGCTCAGGGTTACTATACGGCAACCGGCAGCAAGACGGTGTGGTCTCCTTATCCCGACGATCCCATCTTTCAACAAAAATACGAGAAGTTTATCAAGGCTTTTGCTGCAAAGTTCAATGATCCCGACGTGGTAGATTTTGTGGATGGCTATGGCCTTGGGAAATGGGGTGAATCTCATTCTGTACTCTATCTGAACGATGCTGACAGAGGCTCTGTCTTTGAATGGATCACCAATCTTTATACGAAATATTTTACCAAAGTGCCTTTGGCCATCAATTACCACCGTATGATCGGTACGTCCAAAGAGTGGGGCGATCCGGATGCCGGTAGCAAGACCTTGCTGGAGAGTGCCTTTAACAAAGGCTATATGCTCAGGCACGACGCATTTGGCATGACCGATTATTACAAGAGTTGGGAGAAAGGTATTGCAGCCGAATGGTTTCCTCTCAGGCCTGTTATTTGCGAAGGCGGATGGTTGCACAATGGAAATGGTTATTTAAAGGACCCACGCGGGTATCTGACCTGGGGAGACGTTTGGCAAGGAGAATACGATGATGCCATGGAAGGCCGTGTCAATGTGATGGATCTTCGTGATATTAAGGAAACAACATCCTGGTTTGAAACCTCCTATAAGCTTATTAAGCAATTTATTGCTCTTGGAGGTTATCGCTTTTATCCTGATCGATTATCTTTGCCCAATACGATAAGCAACAATTCCAGCATCAAGATTTCTCACCGTTGGAAAAATCTAGGCATAGGCGTTTGCCCTACCAATTTGCCTCAATGGAACCAGAAATACAAGGTGGCTTTTGCCCTGCTGGACAAAAGTGACGTGGTGAAGTATCTCTATGTGGACGACAAGACCGACCTGTCCAAATGGTTGAAAGGCTCTGCTACGATTTATGCCTTCACTCCTCAAATCAGCAATGTCGTTGCCGGTGATTACCAATGGGCTGTTGCTATTGTTGATGTGACGAAGAACAATGAGAAAGGCATAAACATCTCTGCCAAGGAAAACATAACGTCGGGCGGTTGGCTCAAATTATTCGGGGTTACAGTGAAGTGATCCGTTTTTGTTTCGATACTTGCTTTTGATTTCTTTGCAAGTGTCTATTAATCTTATTTTTAATGAAAAAGATAGCCTTATTTCTAATTGCTTTTATTGTTTCAGATTTCATTTCGGCACAAACTGGAGATTTGATTTCCATCGCTACTCAAAGTAGCGAGTTGATCTATAAAATAGGGAAAGACCAAAAGCTGTTTCAGATTTATCTGGGGGAAAGGGTTTTAAACAATTCTGAATTTGAAATGGCCGGTCTGCCACAGCATGAGGCCTACATCCCTTTTGGCGGCAGTGACCTTTTTGAGTCTGCCATTCGAACCATCCACAACGATAACAACCCTTCTCTGGAGCTTCGGTATGTGACACACCGGGTTAATAAACTGGACGGGAATGTGACTGAGACGGTGATAGAACTAAAGGACTCCAGATATCCTTTCCTGGTGAATCTTCATTATAAAGCCTATTTTAAGGACAATGTCATAGAGCAGTGGACAGAAATCGTCCATCACGAGAAAAAACCATTGACGCTTTACCTTTACGCATCGTCCATGCTGCATCTCAGCGCAAAAGCTTACTGGTTAACCCAATTTCACTCAGATTGGGCTCAGGAGATGAGGATGCAGGAGGGACCGCTGACGTCGGGAATCAAGGTGATCGACAGTAAATTGGGAACGAGGGCTGATTTTTATCAGACCCCGTTCTTTATGCTTGCGCTTAATGGCCAGGCCAGTGAGAACGATGGCGAAGTTTTAGCCGGGACTTTAGCCTGGACAGGAAATTTCAGGTTTACCTTTGAGGTGGACAACCGAAACTCCCTGCGCATTATTTCGGGCATTAACCCTTATGCTTCGGAATACAGCCTCAAGCCTGGGGAAATATTCAAAACGCCAGCTTTTGTCTTTGCCTATAGCAATAAGGGAAAAGAAGCCGTGAGTCAGAGTCTGCAACGCTGGTCACGGGAAAATGCACTGTTGGATAGCGACAAACCCCGCATGACGCTGTTGAATAATTGGGAAGCCACCTTGTTCAATTTTGATGAGCCCAAATTGAAGGCGCTCATTGGTGATGCCGGGAAGTTGGGTGTGGATATGTTCCTGCTCGACGATGGCTGGTTTGCCAACAAATACCCCAGAAACAGCGACAAGAGTTCTTTGGGCGATTGGGAAACCAACAGAACCAAGCTGCCCAACGGCATTTCTTCCCTAGTGAAAGAAGCCGACAGGAACGGCGTGAAATTTGGCATTTGGATTGAGCCGGAGATGGTGAATCCCAAGAGTGAACTCTATGAGAAGCACCCGGACTGGATCATCCGTCTGCCCAATCGGGACGAACATTACATGCGCAACCAGCTGGTGCTGGACCTTCCCAATCCTAAAGTGCAGGATTTTGTGTTTGGAGTGGTAGATCGCCTGATGGTTGAGAATCCGGATATTGCCTATATCAAATGGGATTGCAACCGCCCTATGACCAACGGCTTTTCCCCTTACCTGAAAGACAGGCAGTCGCATCTGTATATTGATTACGTCAGGGCCTTGTACAGCGTTTTTGAGCGTGTAAGGACGAAATATCCCCATTTGCCCATCATGCTTTGTTCGGGTGGAGGCGGCAGGATAGACTATGGCGCACTCAAATATTTCACAGAATTCTGGCCCAGTGACAATACCGACCCGCTGGAACGCATTTACATCCAGTGGGGTTATTCGCATTATATGCCGGCTATTGCCACTTGCAACCACATCACTTCCTGGGGAAAACAGTCCATCAAGTTTCGTACCGATGTGGCCATGATGGGGAAAATGGGCTTTGATATCCAGATTTCGCATTTGAGTGACAAGGAACTGGAGTTTTGCCAGAATGCAGTAAAGAATTACAAACGTATCAGCGAAGTCGTATGGTATGGAAATTTATATCGGTTGGTTTCGCCCTATGAAGAAAACAGGGCTGTGGTGATGTATTCCAACGAAAGGAAAACCAAGGCTGTACTTTTTAGCTATACTATGAATACACGCTATGATGAGGTTTTTAATCTGGTAAAACTAAGGGGCCTGGACGAAACGGCGAAATATAAGATTGAGGAAATTAATTTATTGACTGGTGTTACTTCCAAACAATCTTTTCATGGCAAAATCTTTAGTGGAGACTATCTGATGAAAGTCGGTTTGCCTGTTTCGTCCAACCAGCCCCTCTCAAGCTCTGTTCTAGAGATTACGGAACAGTAGCTTTCTGATTTTAAATAGTATAAATGAAATAAATGTAACGATGAAAAAAATAAAAATAGCGGGCATCCTATCCTTGTTGATGTTGTGTGCTTTGGGTGAGGCTGTTGCTGCTCAAGGCCTGATGACAAATGTCTATGGACGGGATATTCAGTCTCTGAACGGGAAATGGAGCGCCATCGTGGACATGTACGATCAGGGTTATGGCATGGGTATATACAAGAATCAAAAACCTCAGGGCAAAACCGATTTTTTTGAATATTCCTTTGATAACGGGCTTCGGCTCAATGTCCCTTCAGACTGGAATTCACAGATGCCGGAACTGAAATACTACGAGGGCACCATCTGGTATGGCAAAGCCTTAGACCTGAAGCGAAGAGATGACAAACGCCAGTTCCTGAGTTTTGGTGCAGTCAGTTACCGGTGTAGGGTTTTTCTCAACGGAAAGCAGATTGGAAGCCACGAAGGAGGGTTCACTCCTTTTCTGGTGGAAATTACGGACCAGATAAAAGCGACTGGTAACTTTCTGGTCGTTGAGGTCAACAACAGAAGATCAAAGGATGCCATTCCGGCCATGGCTTTTGATTGGTGGAATTATGGAGGCATCACCAGGGACGTCCTTTTGGTGACTACTCCCAAAACATTCATCAGCGATTATGTCGTTCAGCTCAATAAATTTAAATCCAACCAGATCGATGCTCAGGTGCAGCTTTCTGAAAAACTTGCAAATGCCGGCATACAAATAGAAATTCCAGAGTTGAAGATCAATGTAAAAACAACCACAGACCAGCAAGGAATGGCAAAGGTTTCGATTCCGGTCAGGAAGCTGGAACGTTGGTCGCCGGAATTGCCCAGGCTTTACCAGGTCATTGTCTCTTCAGAAAATGACCGGGTGGAGGAAAGGATAGGTTTTAGAAACCTGTATGTCAAAGGAACAGAAATTTATTTGAACGATAAACCCATCTTCCTGAAAGGCATTAACTTCCATGAAGAAATTGCCCAGCGCAAAGGACGGGCTTATTCGGAAGCGGATGCTGCCATGCTCTTGTCCGAGGCCAAGGCTCTTGGTGCAAACATGATACGTTTGGCACATTATCCCCAGAATGAATATACCGTACGTCTGGCCGAAAAGATGGGCTTCATCCTTTGGCAAGAAATTCCTGTTTGGCAGGGCATTGATTTCAAGAATATGGAAACCAGGGAAAAAGCAAAAGCCATGCTTCAGGATATGATCACTCGCGACAGGAACAGATGTGCCGTTGGTTTTTGGAGTGTGGGAAACGAAACCAGGCCGTCGGAGGATAGGAACAATTTTCTTGCATATATGCTGGAGGCAGGCCGCCAGCTGGATGGAACGAGACTTTTTACCGCTGCGTCTGATATGCCCAGGTTTGACAAGGATAGCCAGACCTTTGTGATGAATGATCCTATAACGAGCCAGCTGGACGTGGTTGCCGTCAACAAGTATATGGGATGGTACCATCCCTGGCCTGTCGCTCCGGAAAAAGCAGTATGGAATGTTGCTCCCGATAAGCCTTTGCTCTTTTCCGAATTTGGTGGTGAAGCACTTTATGGCCAAGCGGGAGACTCAACGGTGGCCAGCTCCTGGAGCGAAGACTATCAGGAAAAGCTATACAAGGACAATTTGATCATGTTCCGGCACATCACAAACTTGAGAGGCATTTGCCCCTGGGCCTTGTTCGATTTCCGTTCTCCTTCCCGTATGCACCAGGCCAATCAGGATGGATGGAACAGGAAAGGCCTGGTATCGGATCAGGGTTTTCGCAAGAAGGCCTGGTATGTTATTCATGATTTTTATATGAAAACCAAATGAAAACGACCGGAACCTTTCTCTGCATCCTCTGCTTGCTTTTGACTTTCCAAAAGCTTTCTGCCCAGAATTACGATGAATCCAAAGTCCTGCCTTTCCGTTTACCGGAAATATTGCAAACACAGGCCGGAGAGAAAGTCAGTACTGTTCGGGAATGGGAAGAGGTCCGTCGTCCCGAAATTCTCAGACTTTTTGAAGATCAAGTCTATGGTCAGGTTCCAAAAGATTTTGACCGGATTTGCTTCAAGTTTAAAAAAGAAGACAAAAAAGCCATGGGCGGCAGGGCAACACTCAAGGAAGTGAGCATCACTGTATACAGAAATCGGAAGTTTGTGACGATAAACCTTTTGATGTTTACTCCCAATAAAGTTAAAAAGCCCGTTCCTGTCTTTCTTGTCATCAACAACCGCGGAATCAGAACCATGGATGTAACCAGAGAACGCAAGAATGGGTTCTGGCCTGCAGAAGAAGTCATTGATGCCGGCTATGGCATAGCCGGATTTGATGTGAAGGATCTGGCACCCGACAACAGGACGGATTTTGCCAACGGTGTTTTGGCTTTATACCCCGAACAACTTGAGATGGATAATGGAATGGCGGCCTTGAGCGCATGGGCTTGGGGTGCAAGTCGTGTTATTGATTATTTTGAAAAGGATAGGTCTGTTGACCGGAAGAAAATCCTTGTCGTAGGGCATTCCAGAGGAGGAAAAGCAGCCTTGTGGTGCGGAGCTCAGGATAAAAGGGTTGCCATTGCTGTCTCTAACGATTCTGGCGAGTCCGGGGCTGCCATATCAAGGAGAAACTTCGGTGAGACCATCAAGGATATCCTCAAAACATTTCCTTACTGGTTCTGTAGAAATTACCGGCAATACATTGACAATGAAAAAAGCCTTCCGGTAGACCAGCACATGCTTTTGGCACTGATGGCTCCACGCGGAGTTTACGTAGGAAATGCTTCCGAAGATCTCTGGGCCGATCCTAGGGGGCAATACCTATCCTTGCAGAAAGCTCAGGAAGCCTATGAGCTTTATGGATATAAAACCGATTTGCCCTCAGATATGCCGGGTGTCAACACCAGAGTTTTCCGTCCTCATCTGGGATTTCACAACCGTGAAGGCAAACACGATATGACGCCTTACGACTGGCAACAGTTCATTGATTTTGCAAACCAATATTTTACCATAGTAAATAAGAACGATCTGAAATGAATAAATATACATTATCCATCATCATTTTACTTGTATCTCAACTGACTTATGCAGCGGATTTGCTGGTAGAAGCCGAAGGTTTCTCCAGCAAAGGAGGATGGGCCGTAGACCAGCAATTCATGGATCAAATGGGCTCTCCCTATCTGATGGCCCATGGTATGGGGAGTCCTGTGAAAGAGGCATCTACGACGGTCACATTCCCTCAGCCGGGCCTCTACCATGTTTATGTGCGTACCTACAACTGGACAGCCCCTTGGCACCCAGGAGAAGGACCGGGAAAATTTACACTAAAGGTTAGCAACAAAAAATTGCCTGTGGTCCTGGGCTCCTATGGCTCAGAATGGATTTGGCAGGATGCCGGAAGTGTAAACATCCGCGACAGGCGAACATCTGTTGCACTGGACGATCTTACCGGATTCAATGGCAGGTGCGATGCCCTCTATTTTACGACGGAAAAAGGCGCAGTACCTCCATCCGATGTCAAGCAACTGGACCTTTTCAGGAAAAGGCTTTTGGGTATACCTGCTTTACCCGATCGCACTGAATCGTACGATCTGGTAGTGGTTGGTGGCGGTATAGCCGGCATGTGTGCGGCGACAGCTGCTGCTCGTCTGGGCTGTAAGGTCGCTTTGATCAACGACCGTCCGGTTTTGGGTGGAAACAACAGTTCTGAAATCAGGGTGCATTTGGGCGGTTCCATTGAAAAGGCACCAAACGAAGGTTTAGGACGCATGATCCGGGAATTCGGGCATCAGCACGAGGGCAATGCTCAAAAGGGAGAATTCTATGAAGACCAAAAGAAGAGCGACTTTATAGCCAATGAAAAGAACATAACCTTGTATTCCAATTTCCATGCCATCTCGGTCAGCAAGAAAGGAAACAGCCTGGAATCCATTGTTGCCAAAAACATTGAAACGGGAGAAGAGATCCGTTTTAAAGCCCCGGTATTTTCGGATTGTACGGGTGACGGCACCATAGGCCTTTTGGCCGGAGCCGATTTCAGGAAAGGCCGCGAAAGCAGGGATGAATTTGGCGAGGAACTCGCTCCCAAAGTGGCAGACCTGCTGACCATGGGATCTTCTGTCCAGTGGTATTCCGTTGAGGATAGCAAGAAGTCCGGTTTCCCGGTGTTCAACTATGGCATTAATTTCGATGCCGGCAACTGTGAAAAGGTGACCATGGGTGAATGGAAATGGGAAACGGGCATGCACCTTGATCAGATCAAGGATTTTGAACGAATCCGCGACTACGGCCTTTTGGTGGTTTATTCCAACTGGAGTTTCCTAAAAAATGGTCTAAAGGACAATCAAGCCTATAAGAACCGGAAACTGGGTTGGGTGGCCTATATTGCCGGCAAACGCGAATCGTGCCGGCTTATGGGCGACTACATCCTGAAGCAGGACGACATTGACAAAAACGTATTTCACGAGGACGCATCTTTTACCACAACCTGGAGCATAGACCTGCATTTCCCCGATTCCGTCAACTCCCTGCATTTTCCCAATGCAGAGTTTAAGTCTGCGACGAAACATATTTACATTTATCCATATGCCGTTCCCTACCGTTGCCTATATTCCAGAAACATAGACAACCTTTTTATGGCAGGCCGTAACATCAGTGTCACGCATGTGGCATTGGGAACCGTCCGTGTCATGCGCACCACCGGAATGATGGGTGAAGTAGTCGGCATGGCTGCTTCCCTTTGCAGGAAGTATGATGCTACCCCTCGTCAAGTTTACCAGTCGCATCTGGAAGAACTGAAAAGCCTCATGAAGGCTGGAGCAGGGAAAAACGAAACCCTTCCTGACAATCAGAAGTTTAACGAAGCAAAATCCCTGAGCGTTCCACGCGCTCTGAAACAATAAGAAAATGAAAAGAATATTGATCGTTTTAGTCCTTTTGCAGCTATCTTTGAATCTTTTTGCTGTTGAGAAGGATTCCACTTACAGGTATACTATCCTGTTGACCGGAGCATCTTTTGCCTCACCCCAAAACACCTGGTTTGAAATGGGATGCCGGAAGCTGGATGCCAGGCCTTTAAACCGGGCAGTAGGAGGAGAAGCTATTGCCAATACAGCGAACAGAATGAAGGACGGCACCCTTTATTCCGTCAAGGAACTGGAAGACTTGGATGCTTTTGTCATCATGCAGGTGCACAACAAGGATGTCTTTGACGAATCTCATTTACTGACAAAATATACGGATTATCCAACCCCGTTTAACAGGGACAATTATGCCATGGCTTTTGATTATGTCATTAAAAGATATCTTAGTGAATGCTATGAGTTGCGCAACAACCCTCAGTCCCGGTACTATGGGACACCGGCAGGGAAACTTGCTCTTATTGTGCTCTGTACCGACTGGCACGATGGAAGGAAAATCTACAATTCGTCTGTACGCAAGCTGGTAGATAAATGGGGGTTACCGCTGATAGAGTTTGACAAAAACATCGGTTTCTCCGATAAAATGCTTCATCCTGTGACAGGACAACAAACCAGTTTGCTGTATGCCAAGGATACCCAAATGATTGACGGAGTCAAATACGGATGGCATCCTGTTCGCGGTGAGCAATCCTACATACAGCAACGTATGGCAGCCATTTTTGCTGATATGATGGATAAATTGCTGCCTCTAAAATAAATGAAATAATTTACCGGTAAAAAATATGAAACGACTCTTATTGATAATTTCTGCTTTTCAGATGGTGCTGTCAGTTTATTCCAGTGATAGTTGCTACAGCTATCTGAAGAACGACACTCTGGCTATTGGCAACGGCCTGATAGAACGAAAATTTGTATGGAACAACGGAAATCTCATAACGTATAGTTTGACGGACAAGGCCAATAATCAGTGTTGGCAGAATAGGTCCCGTACCCCTGACTTTTACGTTTCGAAGGATGCTTCGGTGGCTCAAAATTCTTCCTATCAGGCTCAAAAGATTCAAGAAACGGTGATTCACCCCCAATGCCTGGAAACAGTTGTTTCCTTTTCTTTGGGAACCTTGGATGTGAAGCGCGTATACCGTATTTACGAAAACAGCCCGGCCATTTCCTGCGATACCTATCTGAAAGGTTCTATCAACAGCGTTTTTGGCGGTAGTGAAACCAATGTGGCCGACATGAAGAACATTGAATTCTCCGAAGATATGAAATCCAGGCAGGTCACTCCCATCCTGGATCAGCTAAGTCTGGGAGGGCAGCATTGGAATATCCGGTCTGTCGAGTTTTTTGATGTTACGGATAGGAACAATAATCTGGTTTTAGAGCAGAATGCCATTTCTTACCGGAAAAATGTCTACAAGGGTAACCTCCTTTTTGCCAGAAATGGAGAAAATGAAAAAGGATTCTTCTTCTTGAAGGAAGCACCCTGTTCAAGCGTTCAGCTGGCTTATAACGGATATGATTTCATAACGGAATTCGGACGTTTCATGGTCGCCGGATTGGGCATCACCGAAAAAGATTTGAAAAAAGAAGAATGGATAAGGACGTACGGTTGTGTGGTTGGAGTCTACGGAGACCAGGAACTGAGTAGTCTGACAGCCCTTCGTGCCTATCAGAAGAATATCCGCAGGCTATTGCCGGAAAGGGACGAGATGGTTATGATGAATACATGGGGTGATCGCAGCCAGGATTCAAAAGTGAATGAGAAGTTCTGTCTGCTGGAACTGGAACAAGCTGCCAGGTTGGGCATTACCCATTTTCAGATTGACGATGGCTGGCAGGCAGGTAAAAGCCCCAATTCTGCTTTAGCCAAAGGCTCTTTTTCAAATATTTGGGACAACAAGGACTATTGGACGCCCGACAAAATTAAATATCCAAACGGTCTTCAACCCGTTGTCAAAAGAGGCAAAGAACTTGGCATAGAGATCGGTCTTTGGTTCAACCCCAGTGTACAGAACGATTTTGCAGACTGGGAAAAAGATGCCCAGACATTGATAGGACTTTATAAGACATACGGCATCCGGGTTTTCAAGATCGATGGACTGAATATTCCCACCAAGCAGTCTGAGATAAACCTACGGAAACTTTTTGACAAGGTTCTGGAGGGAACCGGCAATGAGGTCGTATTCAATCTTGATGCCACAGCCAGCCGCCGGGGTGGATACCATATGTTCAACGAATACGGCAACATCTTTTTGGAGAATCGGTACACCGATTGGCAAAACTACTATCCTTACTGGACACTCCGCAACCTGTGGCAACTGTCAAGATATGTTCCGGCAGAAAAATTACAGGTTGAATTTCTGAACAAATGGAGGAATTTGGATAAATATGGAAAAGATCCTTTTGCTCCGTCCAAATACTCTTTTGACTATCTGTTTGCCATAACTATGGCTGCACAGCCTTTGGCTTGGTTTGAAGGCTGTAATTTGCCTGAAGAAGCGTTGAGCATCCATAAGCTGATCTCTTCTTACAAAAAGATCCAACACGATTTCCATCAGGGAACAGTCTTGCCTATCGGAGAGGAGCCTTCGGGCAGGTCCTGGACAGGTTTCCAGTCTGTCCATGGAAATACTGGCTATCTTTTAATATTCAGGGAAAACAATCCTCAGAGTAAATGCCTTGTTGAAACCTGGTTGCCCGAATCTGTAAAAGTAAAATGCGTTCCCGTTTTAGGAAGTGGAAAACCCATGATGGTCCTAACGGGCAAGAATGGAGCTTTGGAAACAGAATTGCCTGCTATAAATGATTTTGTAATGTATAAATATGAAATATTGAGGAAATAGATATTGCCGGACATGCCGGCAATATCCATTTCCCTGTTAAGGCTTTTAGCCATAGTTTTTCCATGCCAGATCTTTTACCAGTGAAACCAGAAGAGGATTATATCGATAGAATTATGAGCGGAGACGAGCTTTCGTTTAATGATTTTATGAGAATATATGCTCCTTTGCTGTATAATTATGCGTATGGCATTGTTAAGACAAGGGAACCCGCCGAAGAAATTGTCAGCGACGTTTTTTTCGAAGTTTGGAAAATGAGGAGCCACCTGGATAAGATCAAGAACATCAAGGCCTGGATGTCGGTGGCCACCTACAGAAAATCCATTTCTTACCTACGAAAGGAGTCGGGAAAAAACAGTCTGTCCTTTGATGAGGTAGACCAATTCGTATTTGAACCCGTACACGCTCCGGATGAGGAGATGATCAGCCATGAGGAAATCAAAAAGATAAATGCTGCGATAGAAATGCTACCGCCCAAATGCAAACATGTCTTCTACCTGGCCAAAGTAGAAGGTTTGCCATATAAGGACATATCGGAAATGCTGAATATTTCGGTCAAAACGATCAATAACCATATTGCCTATGCCCTGGAGGCTATCTCAAGGAATCTGAATATCCGGTCCAAAAAAAAGAATTTGGACTAGGAGATTCTTTGTTTCGCAGCGTCATACTAATTAGAAGAAGCACCAATCACAAATGGACTTAAATAAAAAATACACATTCCTTGCCAGCTATTTTGACAAATTGAATTCTCAGGATACGAGTGAGGATGAATTGGTCAATACACCCGAGGATGAAAAGCTTAGATTCTTCTGGGAAAGCTGTATGCCCCAAGATATTGATGCTTCTTCAATTTTGGCAAAAACCCAGCAAAAGATCGAACGGGAAGCCAAGAAACGAAACCAGCGTTTCATACTCAGGGCCGTTTCTGCCGCAGCCATTTTCCTGCTTGCCCTCACTACGGGCTACTATTTTCTCCGTCCGACAAAGGATACGGATTTAAGAGCTATTGCCGAACAGGTCAATAAGGATAGCATCACAGCCAAAGAGGTGACGCTGATCACGTCTGAAAATAAATTGGATATAGAGGAAAATTCCTTGATACAATACACGAAGGGGGGCAAAATTGCCATCAATTCAAGTTTGGTCAAAGAGAAGGAACAAAAGGTGGACCAGGCAGAGCAGGAATACGACCAGTTGGTGGTACCCAGAGGCAAGCGAGCCCGCATAAAACTTTCGGATGGAACACTCCTTTGGGTGAACTCACAATCTAAAATTGTTTTCCCCCGCAAATTTGTCGGCAACACTCGAAAAATAGTTGTTCAGGGTGAAGCCTATCTGGAAGTGGCGCATGACGCGAGCCGTCCTTTTATTATCGTCTCCAATGATTTTGAGCTTAAAGTGCTGGGTACCAGATTTAATGTTTCCAATTACAAAGGAATGGAAGCATCCAACATTGTGCTTATTGAAGGTTCCGTTGAAGTTACGGACAGAAGGTCCCATAAAGCCAGATTGACTCCCAATGATTTATTGACTATCAGAGATGGGGTTATCACCGAGCAGAAAAAAGTCGATCCCGAAGAATACACCAGTTGGATCGATGGTATCATCATCCTGAAAGGTGAACGGTTGCAGAGTCTGGTCAATAGACTGAGCCTTTACTACGGAAAGACAATGCACTGTTCCTCGTTTGTTGACAATGAAAAAGTCTATGGCAAACTGGATCTGAAGGACGATTTGTCCGATATTCTGAGATGTATACAACAGACCGTTCCCATTACAATACAAGAAACAGACAACGAAATTTACTTAAGCAGAAATATAAAACCTTGATTTATTACCAACCTTAACCTAATACCGCCTATGATAGAAAAATAAGACAAAAAAACCGGATAGATATTGCGTTATCTACCCGGCCATCATTCTTCTAAGATCAACTACACAAGTGTTAACCAAAAGAAAAAATTTATGACAAAGAAAACTCTTTTTTTGCATTATAAGAAACGAGTCCAGTGTTTTTTAATACTTTCTGTTTTTTTGATGCAACCTGCTTTTCATGTCTATTCTAATACCTTGGAATCGAACTCCCAGAAAAACCAATCAACAGGTCAAGCAGCGAATCAAACCATCAAAGACATTTTGAACCATATAGAAAGGAATAGCAAATACATATTCATCTATTCGGAAGATGTCCACAAAATTTTAGGAAACAAAGTTTCCATCTCTTTATCCAATAAAAAAGTCGAAGCCATTCTTGATGAATTGTGTGCCCAAACCGGCATTACCTATAAGACTTCAGGCAGGCAAATAACCATTACGGCGCCTCCAGTAAAGACACAGAAAAAAAGCCCGAAAGAAAAAGTAAAAGTGATCGGTAACGTCACCGATATGAATGGAGAACCATTAATTGGTGTTTCAGTTGCTTTGAAAAATGATCCGGCGCTTTCGGTTATAACAGACGAAAGTGGCTCTTACAACATCATGGTCCCGGACAACAGCGCTGTTTTACAATTCAAGTTCATAGGCTTTGCTCCTAAGGAAGAGACGATTGACAAAAGAAAAATTGTCAACGTGGTCTTGCAGGAAGGAGAGAGCAAGCTCGATGAAGTGGTTGTTGTTGCTTATGGAAGCCAAAGAAAGGAATCGGTCGTGGGATCCATCACGACCATCAGTCCGGGTAAGCTCAAGATTGGTACGAGCAGATCCATCAGTAACAACCTGGCCGGTACGGTATCCGGTATTATCGGTGTGCAACGCTCCGGAGAACCCGGATACGATAACTCCAGTTTCTGGATCAGAGGTATCAGCACTTTTCAGGGTGCCCGAAACCCCTTGGTTCTGGTGGACGGCATAGAACGGTCGCTGAACAACATCGACCCCGATGAGATTGAATCTTTTTCCGTCTTGAAGGACGCCTCTGCCAGTGCCGTTTATGGGGTTCGAGGAGCCAATGGTGTGATTCTGGTCAATACCAAAAGAGGTAAAATCAGCAAACCAACCGTCGTGTTGAGAAGCGAGTTTGCCAAGACTGCCCCCGTCCGTTTGCCTGACTACATTGGTTCTGCACAATATATGCAGTTACTGGATGACATTCGGGTTGACAATGGTTACAGTCCTATCTATACCAACCAGATAGCTAAGACCAAGGCGAATTACGATCCGGATCTCTATCCAGATGTAGACTGGATCAACGAGGTCACCAAGGACAATGCCTCCAATCAGCGTGTAACCCTGGATATATCCGGTGGTTCCGAAAGGCTGCGCTATTCCTTTGTTGCCGCATATTACAGCGAAGATGGCATTTTGGCCAGAGATGTGACTAAGGAATGGGATTCCTCCATTAAGCTGAAACGATACAACATGCGTTCCAATATAGACATGAACCTGACCCCAACCACCTCTATGAGATTCAATATTGGTGGTTATCTACAGGACAGGAATGCTCCACCACAAGGTATTGACTTCATTTTTCTCAAGTCCTTTGTGACTCCTCCTTTTGCACATCCGAAACAATATTCGACAGGAGAAATAGCCATGACCGAAGAACCCAACCCTTGGGCCTTGTCTACACAAACCGGCTACACCAGAAGCAGCGCCAGTCAACTGGAAACCTTATTTTCCCTGGAGCAAGATTTGAAGTCCATTACACCGGGTTTGAAGGCTAAGGTCTCTTTTTCTTTCGATCGTTATTCGGTCAGTTCCGTCAGCAGATCCAAGAAACCCGATTATTACAGCCCGGCTACCGGGAGAACGGAAGAGGGAGACCTCGTTATTGCTCTCAAATCGGCAGGGGACAATTTTCTGGGATACACATCCAGTGCAGACTGGGGAAACAAGAGTACCTATCTCGAGGGTAATCTGAATTACAGCAGAACCTTCGGTATTCATTCCTTTGATGGCTTGTTTATTGCACAAAGAAGGAATTACGACAACGGTAGCCAGCTGCCTTTCAGAAACCAGGGTTTGGCAGGTCGACTGTCCTATACTCTGAGCGGGAGGTACATTACGGAATTTAACTTTGGATACAACGGCTCTGAAAATTTTGCCAAAGGTCACCGCTATGGATTTTTTCCATCTGTAGCTGCAGGCTGGATTTTATCTGAAGAATCTTTTATGGAGCCATTAAGAGATAAAATCTCCAAATTGAAAATCAGAGCTTCTTACGGTCAGGTCGGAAACGACCAGCTGGACGGTAGACGATTTGCCTATATTCCAACCATTGCAACGGTCGATGGCTATTATTATGGAGCCGACAGGAGCTATTCAATTGCTGGCTATAGCGAAGGCGATTTTGGCATACCAAACTTGTCTTGGGAAACCGTAAACAAGATGAACCTTGGTCTCGAACTTGGTTTATTTCAGGGTGCTGTAGAGGCTCAGGTGGATTATTTCGACGAAAGAAGACGTGATATTTTTATGCAGCGCTCTTCCATTCCCGCTACAGGTGGTTACAGTAAATTGCCATGGGATAACCTGGGCAAGGTTAATAACAAAGGTATAGAGGTTTCCTTGAATGTCAATAAGCAGTTTAACAAAAACCTATTTATCGGATTTTTTGGCAATATGACCTATGCCAACAATAAAATCATCGAAATGGATGAACCTTATACTGTTGTAGGCTCTTCCAGAGCCCAGACCGGACATTCTGTGGGGCAATGGTTTGGGTTGGTGGCCGATGGCCTTTTCACTTCCGAGGACTTCTCAGATGAAAACCTGGGGATTCTTAATCCGGAAATTCCTACCCACACCTACGGGATTGTACGTCCTGGCGACATCAAATACAAGGATATCAATGGCGACAAAAAAATTGACGCACTCGACAAGACGGCGATAGGTGGCACTTTCAACCCCAAAATCGTTTATGGTTTGGGCCTGAACATGAAGTACAAACATGTTGATTTCGGCGTGATGTTGCAAGGAAATGGAAAAACCTACAACATGGTCGGCAATGGTAGCGGAAGTTTTATTCCCGGATCCGGCAACGGTGCAGTGGGGAATATACTCTCCAATGTGAACGACAGGTGGACCAAGGAAAATCCCAGTCAGGATGTTTTCTACCCACGTCTTTCCATGGGACTTAGTTCCAACAATTCACAGGCCTCTACCTGGTGGCTCAAGGATGTAAGTATGTTGAGGCTCAAAAATCTCGAATTGGGTTATTCCATACCGACAGGGCTGATGAGGCAAATGCATCTTACGGACCTGCGGATTATTTTGCGAGGGACGAATTTGCTTACATTCTCAGATTTCAAACTATGGGATCCGGAAATGTCCACAACGACAGGGTCCTCTTATCCTATCATGAAATCGTTATCTGCCGGATTTGAACTTAGATTTTAAAACAAACATACAATGAGAAACAAAATATATAGACTTACTTTAATTTGTATAGTCTCTTTGATCACAATGTCTTCCTGTTCGGATTACCTGGATAAACAGCCGGATGATCAGTTGACATTGGACATGGTCTTCAACAATAAGACAAATACAGAAAAATGGTTGGCCGGTATTTATTATGCAATACCAGATCCATATTCCTATGGAGATGTGGATCCGCAAGGCGATGACATGTGCCCGTCTCCCCGTTGGGAACAGTTTGGATTTAAAGTGATAGCTTATCAGGTTGGAAACTTTAGTCCTTCCAGTATTTGGACCAAAAACTATTGGAATACATTGCCTCAGAAAATCCGTTCAGCCTACATTTTTCTGGACAACGTCAAGCCCTTGCCCGATCAAGGGCTTTCGGAGAAGGAAGCCGAGTATATGAAAGCTGAAGCAAAATTCCTGATTGCTTACTACCATTCTCTATTGTTGACGTATTATGGTGCTGTGCCCATCATTCGTGATGATCAGGACGTCTCTTCAGACAATCTTATGGTGAAGCAGGAGCCGTTTTACGATGTTGTCGACTGGATCAACAACGAGTTGCTCGAAGCGGCAAAGGTGTTGCCCCCGAATTATGCAGAGCCGAAAAAATATGGCAGGGCAACATCTGTCATGTGCCTTGCGATAAGAGCGAAGCTTCTCCTTTTTGCCGCCAGCCCTTTGGTCAATGGCAATACCGATTTTGCAGACGTAAAAAATTGCGACGGTACCCCCATTTTCAGTTCCACTCCGGATCACGAACGCTGGAACGATGCTGCCAAAGCATGCAAGGAACTGATCGATCTGGCTGAGGCCAACGACTATGGATTGTATTACGAATATTTGAGCGATGGTTCCATTGATCCTTTCATGTCTTATCAGAATGCTATTATGAACAGATACGATGAGGGCAATAGAGAGATTTTGTTTGCACGTCCCAAGGCTGCTTATGATGGATACGACTACGTGACCCAGCCCAGAGGAACCGGTGGTTCCGGTGCTGTGGGGGTAACCCAGTCTTTGGTGGATGCTTTCTTTATGAAGAACGGTAAGGCCCCAATCCTTGGCTACAGCGATGCCAACAATACCCCCATTATAAACCCGGAAAGCAGTTATACCGAATCCGGATTTTCTACGACTGATGAAGTTCGGAAAACCCGTTGGAAAGAAGTAAAAGGCAATAGCTTGGCCGAGCAAAATAAGGTGACCTTAGCCGGCACATACAATATGTACTGCAACAGGGAGCCCCGGTTCTATGTTTCCGTCATGTATAACGGAAGCTGGTATAACAGGTCCAGCAGGCTTACCAATTTCTATTACGGTGGAGCCGACGGTGGGCCAACCCACGATGCTCCTCAGAATGGATACCTCGTACGTAAGAAAGTGGATCCCAATGCCGATCCTGTCAATAAGGTCTACAAGCTACGTTCCGGCATACTCTATCGTTTGGCTGAGGCTTACCTGAGCTATGCCGAAGCCCTGAACGAGTATGATTATACCTCAAACGTGACCACTATTGTTAAATATCTGAATCTGATCAGGGAACGGGCAGGCATTCCCCAGTACGGTGGTTCCGGACTTGAAATTCCTGAAAATCAGGAAAAGATGAGGGATATGATTCACCAGGAAAGGCGTGTCGAACTCAATTGTGAAAACGGTATCCGTTTTGACGATATCCGAAGATGGAAAGAAGGATTTCGTATTGATGGCAAATTCTGGGGTATGAATTTCAACGGAACGCTCAAGAGCGACAATGCCGCTGATCCTCTTGCCTATTTTGTCAGGACGACTTATCAGACCCGTAAATTCAAGAGCTACTGGATGCCAATTCCACAGGACGATATGGATAAAAATCCCAATCTGAGGCAGTTGCCAGGTTGGTGATAAGAGAGGTGTCAAATAAGAAAGTATAATGACTAATAAATATAATACAATGATAAATAGATATATAGCACTGAAATATAGATACAGGTTTCTGTTTATGCTACCTCTTCTGACTTTGCTTATTTCTTGTGAAAAAGATAATACAGGGAATGAAGAACCTGTGACTCCTGGGGTGGTATTAATCACCTCAACCGACAGCATCGTCCTTTCCGAAAAAAAACTGGATGAAAAAGCCTTGACTGTCACCTGGACTGAAGGAAATAATAGAGGAGAGGGAACCAGTCTTTCCTATTTGTTCAAGATGGATGTAGCTGACAACGATTTCCAGACAGCCATTCCAACGGTAGAAGTTGAACCTGGCGTTTTTTCCATGAGCTTTACCCATGAACAGCTGGAAAAGCTGCTGGTGGATGAATGGCACAAACAGACCAGTGTTTTTTCTGAGATAGAGATTCGGGTAATTGCAAAAGTAACTGCCGATCATTTCATCAAGCCGGAAGTTTCGACCATAAAGATCAAGGTGAAACCCTATGCCCCGGAAGTCATTGAAGCCAGCAGGGTCTTTATAACAGGTGATGCTGTTTCCAATGCCTCTTCCGTAGAAATGACCCAGACTGTAGAAAACAAGTATGCGTATGTCTATAAAGGAATATTTAAGGCTGGTAAGATCCGGTTCCCCATTTCTCTGGATGCCAACAGTGATATTGTCTCGGCAAGAAATCCCGATACGCAGGTGACCGATGGTACAACTATGCCGGTTAAGCTGGCCGAGGACGGAATAGATCACAACGATTTTGTGATCCCCATAGCTGGGGAATATACCATTGTTGTTGACCTTAAGGACAAGACTGCTACATTCCGGTCTCAAGCTACGGCTATCGTTTCGCCTTACTCCCATATTTATATGATTGGTGAGGCTTTGCCCGGAACATCCAAAGACTGGGCCATAGCAGCACCGCTGGAAATGACCCAGAGCTTGGCAAATCCCAATGTCTTCACCTATAAGGGTGCTTTGGAATATGGAACAGAAGGGACCAACTCTGGACGTATCAAGTTCTTTGTGGAGAAGGGAAGCTATACCAATGATTGCTTTAGCCCGTCACAGGCCGCCCGTACCCCGATCGTTTACGGTAAGGCAAACCCGATGGTGCTAGCAGTGAAAGGCAAACCCGATTATTACTTTCAGTTGTTGACCGCGAATGTCACATTGATTGTGCTAGATACCAAAAATCTGACCGTTACATTTTTGTAACAGACTGATTTAATGAATGTTTATTGCCGTATTTGAAACCGGATGCTCATGTACCAGTATGCCGGAAATAGAATACGGCAATAACTTTCGTTTATAGGATTTGGAAATTTATAGAAAAGATCAACCCAGTGAAAAAAGTGAATACAGTATGATTAAAATAGGGAATTTGTGTATTATTCTGATGTTGTTAAGTCCTCTTTTCGCCTGTGATGCAACGCCGAAAGCCCTCACCGATACGGAAGAGTTTTCGGAATTGACCCAGGATCAGGAGCTGCCCGGAAATTTTGTTATTCATGTTGAACCGGAAACCAAAAAAATTGTCAAAAATCCAATGATGGGTTGGGCTATTTATTGCGATGCCTACAACCCGGACATGCAATTTTGGGACAAATTTGACAACATTTCCGTAAGCGGCTCCACCTATCCGGTCAGAGCTTCTGACTATGCAAGTATCCTGTATATCCGATGGCCCTGGAGCGCTTTTGAAAAGGCTGAAGGTGAATACGCCTGGAACTACGATGCTTTTTTCAGATTGCTTGAAAAAGGGGCGGCAGAAAGGGGATTGAAACTAGCTTTCAGAATTTATGTGGACAGTCGTGACTATAGTACCTGTTCAACACCCGATTACGTCAGAGCAGCTGGTGCCAAAGGCTCTGTCGGTAACACCAACAAATGGTCGCCCTATCCGGACGATCCTGTTTTTCAGGAGAAATACGCCAAGTTTTTGCAAGCTTTTGCGAGCCGCTACGATGATCCGGACAAGGTGGATTTCATCGACGGTTTTGGACTTGGAAAATGGGGAGAAGGGCATAGCATTGAATGGATGGATTCCAAAAACTATGCAAAAACTTTTGACTGGATCACCAATCTGTATTTAAGTAATTTCAAGAATATACAACTTGCTATCAATTACCACAAGGAAATAGGGGAGACCCTTCTCAACAGGGCTTTTGAAAAAGGCTATGTGCTAAGGCACGATGCTTTTGGCATGGGGTTGTATTACGGTTCTTTTGAAAAAGGCATTGCTGCGACTTGGTTTCCTCGAAGACCCATTCTTGCAGAAAGCGGCTGGTGGCAAAATGGAACTACCAGCTGGATGAACGATCCCAATGGTTATAAAACCTGGGCCGATGTTTGGAAACGGACTCTGCAGGATGCTCTGGATGCTAAAGCCAACATGTTGGATCTCCGGAATATTTCGGAAACGAAGTCTTGGTTTGAGACTTCGTTCGACCAGGTTTTACGATTTGTGTCTATAGGCGGTTACAGACTGTATCCAGACAGACTGTCCTTGCCCCGGATTATAACCGGCAATTCCAGAATTACGGTTTCTCATCGTTGGAACAACGCGGGCGTCGGTGTTTGTCCCAATAACGCGATTCAATGGAATCAAAAATACAAGGTGGCTTTTGCCTTGCTGGACAAAGCAAGCAAAGAAGTAAAAAAGATTTTTGTCGATCAGAATTCCGATCCTTCTCAATGGATTATGGGAACTCCGGTTTCATATTCTTTTTCTTTTGATATCCCAAATATCGCAAATGGGAATTATCTTTGGGCTGTTGCCATTGTAGACACAACAAAAGGCAATGTCAAAGGAATCAACCTGTCCGCCAAAGGCAACCTTACGTCGACAGGATGGCTTCCCCTGTTTGATGTGACCGTCAAATGATGTTCAAAATATCCATCAAATAAAAAACGATTCATGAAAACAAAGTACGGCTTAATGGCCTTTTTGCTGATGTTCTTGACCTTGTCAGCAAATGCCAGGGAAAAGGTGTTGATTAACTTTAACTGGAAATTCCAACTCAACGATCATCCGCAGGCCAAGGATCCCGCCTTCAACGATGAAAAATGGCAGGTTGTCAATTTGCCTCACGATGCCAGCATCTACGGCCCTTTTGTGAAAGATACCCTAGGTGGCACCAAGTTGAATGGCTATCGCCCCAGGCACATAGGCTGGTATCGCAAAAACTTTCAGATTACCGAACCTCTGGAAGGAAAGAAAGTTTGTCTTGATTTTGAAGGCGTATACCGTGCCTCCGATGTTTGGGTGAACGGCCGACATTTCGGCCCTTTCCTGAACGGCTATCTGGATTTTCAGTGCGACATCACAGGTGTTGCAAGGCAAGGAAACAATGTTATAGCCGTACGTTACGACAACACCAATCAGGTAAGTTCCCGCTGGTATACGGGGGAAGGCATCACGAGAAACGTTTACCTGAGCATTCTGGACGATTTGCATGTGGCCCGCTATGGGACCTATGTGACTACACCCCAAATTATGGAAAAATCTGCCAAGGTTGTCATAGAAACCCGGGTGGAAAACAATCGCAAAGACTCGGTTCTCTGCAAACTGGTGTCCGAAATTCTTTCCCCGTCTGGAGAGGTCGTCGCTTCAAGAATATCCGTTGTACCCTTCGGTTCCCGAGAAACGTTCAGGTTTCATCAGGAAATAAACGTGAAGGATCCCTTGATTTGGGATCTGAAAACGCCCTATCTCTATAAGGTTGTTTCCAAGGTTTATAACGGGGACGTCCTGACCGATAGCTATGTAACAAATTTTGGAATACGCGAGGTCGATTTTACGCCCGAAGAAGGGTTTCTGCTCAACGGCAGGAAAGTTTTCCTCAAAGGAGTTTGTCTTCATCACGATCTGGGACCTCTTGGAGCCGCAGCTTTTGACGCCGGATGGGAAAGACGCCTTAGCGTACTTAAGAATGAGCTGGGTTGCAATGCCATCCGTTTGAGTCACAATCCCTATCCCCAATTTGTGCTCGACTGGTGTGACCGTAACGGCATTCTGGTCTTCGACGAGTCTTACGACAAATGGAACACCCAGTATTATGGCCCGGAAAATGCCTTTGACGATCACTGGCAAGACGATGTGCGTACTTTTGTGGAACGGGACAGAAACCATCCTTCGGTTTTCATCTGGAGTGTGGGCAACGAGGTCACCAACCAGTATACCGGAGAAGACAGCACCTATGGTGTACCCCAGCTCAGAAAAATGGTTGATTTTGTACATCAGACAGACCCTTCCAGAAAAGTGACCTGCGCCTTGTATCCTGCCCGCTACAATGCCATCAAGTACAATGTTCCCGACTATTATACCTCGGCACCCCATCAAATGGCATTCTATGCCGATGTCATGAGCGTGAATTACCAGGCAGGTTTCTTTAAGAAAGACCGTCCTCAATACCCTCAGCTCATCTATCTTTTGAGTGAGGAAGGCACCGGCGAAGGCGGATACGGTTTCTTCGGATACGACCACAGCTATGCCTGTGGGCAGTTTTACTGGGGAGGGACGGAGTATCTGGGAGAATCATTCGGCTGGCCATCCAAAGGCTGGATCAACGGTGCGATAGACCTCTGCAACAACCTTAAACCTGTGGCCCAAAGTATCAGGAGCTTTTACAGCACCGAACCTATGGTCAAACTGGCGGTCTACAACAAGAATGAGACAAAGGAAAAGGAATGGAACGACTTTAAAATCAAGTGGCAGCCCATGTTTTTCCATTGGAACTGGAAAGACAAAGAGCCCTTGACTGTTCAGACGTATTCCAATTGCGACAGTGTGGAACTGTTCATCAATGGAAAGTCGCAAGGGGTGAAGGATATGGCCGGCTGCAAAAACCAGAACATGACCTGGGCTGTTCATTACGAACAGGGAGAAATCAAGGTCTTGGGCAGAAATGGTGGAAAAACAGTGGCTGAAGATGTGATCAGGACGGCAGGACTACCACGAAAAATTGCTCTGGAGGCCGACAAAAAAGTTTTCAAGGCCGATGGACTGGATTTGACCTATATCACTGTTAAAATTGTCGATAATAATGGAATAGTCGTACCTTCTGCCGAAAATAAAATCCATTTTACCCTTTCGGGCGAAGGTGCCAATGCCGGTGTCGGAAACGGAAATATTGTCAGCGATGAATGGTTGCAGGCGGATACCAGAAGTGCTTACAACGGTACTTGTCAGCTGATCGTACGTTCTACCCAAAAGCTCGGTAAGATCAAGATCAAAGCAAGTTCAAAAGGGCTTCCTTCCTCTGAAATAATTGTTGAGACCAAATAACCAAGGCTTTAAAAGCAATCGAATGAATAATCACTCAATTTGTAGAATCAATGAATAAGATGAAGATTTTTTGTTGGCTATTTTTGCTCTGTATATCACAGAACCTTTTAGCTAAAGACAATCGGGACAGACCTTTGTATAAAGAGGCCAGCGCCCCGGTTGAAAAACGTATTGATGACCTGCTGTCTAGGATGACACTCGAAGAGAAGGTGTATCAGCTCAACCAGTACACTGCAGGGAGAAACAACAATATCAATAATGTGGGCGAGGTGGAAAAGGTTCCGGCTGAAATCGGTTCACTGATATACTTTGGTTCAGACAGTCAGCTTCGTAACAAACTTCAGCGAAAGGCGATGGAAGAGTCCAGACTTGGTATCCCCATTTTATTTGGCTACGATGTTATTCACGGTTTCAGAACCATTTATCCCATATCCTTGGGGCAGGCTTGTTCCTGGAGTCCGGAGCTGGTAAAAAAATCCTGTGCGGTAGCAGCTCAGGAAGCACGAAGGTCTGGACTAGACTGGACTTTTTCCCCGATGATCGATGTTGCTCGTGATGGGCGTTGGGGCCGTGCATCCGAAGGATATGGGGAAGACCCGTATACCAATGCGGTTTTCTGTGTGGCTTCCGTCGAAGGATACCAAGGTGGTGATATGTCCAATAATCAGAAAATAGCAGCCTGCCTGAAGCATTATGTAGGTTACGGTGCTTCGGAAGGTGGAAGAGATTATGTTGCTACGGAAATATCCAGGGCAACGCTCTGGAATACTTACATGCCGCCCTACGAGGCTGGGGTGAAAGCCGGTGCGGCTACCCTGATGAGTGCATTTAACGACATCAGCGGAGTCCCGGCTACCTCCAACCATTATACCTTGACCGATGTGCTGAAAGAACGCTGGAAGCACGATGGTTTTGTTGTTTCTGACTGGTGTGCGGTAGAACAGCTTATTCCTCAGGGGGTGGCTGCAACCAAGAAAGAAGCCGCCTTAAAATCCTTTATGGCTGGCGTGGAAATGGACATGCTTGATAACTGCTATTTGAAATATCTGCCAGAATTGGTCAATGAAGGTAAAGTTCCGGTAGAAAAAGTGGACGATGCTGTCAAACGTGTGCTAAGGATAAAATTCAGGTTGGGTCTGTTTGAAAATCCTTATACTCCTGAAAGTTCTGAAAAAGAACGCTTTTTGCTTCCGGAAAACCTAAAAACCGTTGAAAACTTGGCCGAAGAGTCTATGGTTCTGCTGAAAAATGAAAACAAGACGTTGCCCTTGTCGCAAACATCCAGAATTGCATTGATCGGGCCAATGGCAATGGACAAGGAAAACCTGTTGGGTGCCTGGTTTGCCCATGGTGAAGCTCAGGATGTTGTAAGCATTTATGAGGGTGTTCAGGCAGAATTTAAAAAATCCGAAGTGCTTTATGCCAAAGGTTGTGATTTTGAGGGAAACGATACCACCGGATTTGCAGAAGCATTCAGGGTTGCCCGGAAAGCCGATATCGTCCTTCTTTGTCTGGGGGAAAAAAGAAAATGGAGTGGAGAAAATGCATCCCGGTCTACGTTGGCATTGCCGCATATTCAGGAAAAGCTGGTCCTTGAGTTGAAAAAACTCGGGAAACCTATTGTACTACTTTTTTCCAATGGACGGCCATTGGAATTGTGTCGTATCGAACCTGCCGGAAGCGCCATCGTGGAATTGTGGCAGCCCGGAGTTATGGGTGGAAAGGCTATTGCCGGTATACTTTCCGGAAGGGTCAATCCTTCGGGTAAGCTGTCCATGACTTTTCCATATTCAACAGGGCAAATACCCATTTACTACAGCATGCGCCAAAGCGCCCGTCCTAATCAGGGCAAATACCAGGACATACCCAATGTTCCACTCTATGAGTTCGCGTATGGCTTAAGCTATACCACTTTTCAATACGGAGACCTCAAGGCAAACCAGACGACTCTCAAGCGAGGAGATAAGCTGGTTTTGGAGATTCCTGTCACCAATGTGGGGGACAGGGATGGAGCGGAGACTGTCCATTGGTTTGTGTCGGATCCTTCCTGTTCCATTTCCCGTCCCATCAAAGAATTGAAATACTTTGAAAAACAAGTCCTGAAAGCCGGGGAAACCAAAGTTTTCCGTTTTGAGGTTGATTTGATGCGGGACTTTGGCTATTTCGATGAAAGTGGAACCCGTTTCCTGGAGTCCGGTGATTACTACATCTCAGTAAAGGATAAGAAACTGAAGGTGGAACTTACAGATTAAAATAAAGGCTGTTTCGTGTAAGCGAAACAGCCTTTTCTCAATCAATCCAATACTCATGAAAACCTATAAACTCTTATTCGATAGCGATGGCTCTTGCGGGCTTTTCTTTCGCTTCTTCACGTTTTGGGACGAAGACATTCAGAACACCGTTGGTGTGGGTGGCTTTGATGTTGTCGGTATCTGCGTATTCAGGCAGTGAAAATGAGCGTTTGAAGCTGGTAAAGCTGAATTCGCGGCGGTAATATTTTTCGTCCTTCTCATCTTTGGATTCGGACTTGGTCTCTTTTTCGGAAGAGATGGTCAGCACTCTTTTTTCGATGTCAATGTGAAAATCTTCTTTTTCCAGGCCGGGAGCGGCAACTTCAATACGGAAGCCATCCTTATTTTCTGCAATGTTCACAGCCGGGGTGTTGGTCCAGCTGTTGCCGTTGAAGAAGTTTTCTTCAAAAAAAGGATCCGAGAATACCGGGAAAAATGGGTTTTGTCTTTTAATTGTTGCTAACATAGTTTTAATCTCCTATACTTTAAGTTTTTTGTTTTTTGTTTCCTTGTACCAGTCTTGTCAACCGGTTACACTATAACATGTGCAAAAGGCGTGCCTTTGCTAATTGTTTTTGCCTTTCTGTACGTAAATGTCAGAAAAACAATGGTATAAGTTTTTTATATAAATTTGAATATACTGACATAAAGGCATTATATTAAAAATATTCATGTCAAAATGGCAAAAACAAACAACGACACTTTTCCATTTTAAAAATCCTGACTGTATTTATTGGAAGCCAAAGTGTATGCAAATGCCCATTTTTCTTTTAGCTTTGCAAGAGCGATCAGCCGGGTTGGCCAAGCAATTCAACCCGTAAAAAAATAAAGCAAGATGTTTGACATCATCGGTGACATTCACGGCCATGCAGACAAGCTCGAGGAATTACTCCTGAAGCTCGGCTATACCTGCAACAACGAAATTTATGCCCATACCTCCCGCAGGGTGCTTTTCCTTGGCGATTACATAGACCGTGGCCCACAAATCAGGGAGACGCTGGGGCTTGTCCGCGCTATGGTGGAACATGGCGAGGCTATCGCCCTGATGGGTAACCATGAGTACAATGCCCTGTGCTTTCATCGTCAGGAAACAGAAGGCGGACATTTGCGCAGGCACCTGATCAAAAACATTGTCCAGCACTACGAGACGCTCCGGCAGTTTTTGAACCGGCAGGAAGAGTACGAAGATTACCTGGAGTGGTTCAAGACACTGCCGCTTTTTTTCGAGAACGATCGTTTCAGAGCAGTTCATGCCACCTGGGATGCTAGGCTCATCGAGTATATGCGCCAGCACTTGGTAGGGGGTTGTCTGACGGATGAGCTTATCTACAAGTCCGTAAAAATAGGAACACCGCTGAACCGTGCCGTTGAAGATACGCTGAAGGGTAGGGCTATTCCCATGCCTGATGGATTGACATTTAAGGATAAAGATGGAACAATACGAAAAGACATGCGGGTGAAATGGTGGATAAACCCGCTAACGAGCACTTATCGTGAGTTTAGCATTACACCTGTGAAATGTCTCCCGGACAGGCCGGTTGATCCTTCCGTACTGAAATGCACCAATTACTACCCAAAGGATGAACGTCCTGTCTTTTTTGGCCATTATTGGCTGAAAGGTCCTCCCACACTTTACCGCGACAATGTTTGTTGTCTGGATTACAGCGTGGCCAGGGAGGGAAACCTGGTGGCCTACAGAATGGATGGAGAGCCGCAGTTGAGAATGGATAAGCTGGTTTTCGTTTAAATAGATCCCTATGACAACTCTTTCCATTCGTAACCTCATCGAGGAAAAATACCGTACCATAGGTTTCCAGAAATATGCCAGGCTGGTGCCGGAAAATCCCGAATCCATGCCCGAATTGGTGGATATAGCCACAGCCGGCGAGCCCGAGCCTTTTTCGAGGTACGCTTCATGGCTGCTGTTTCATGTGGCCAGGGAAAATGAGCTGTTGGTGCAACCTTATTATAACCAGATTCTGGACAGCATCCTTGTCACGCACAACCCTTCGGTGTTAAGAATCCTTATCGGAGTGAACCTGTGTTTGCCTCTGGCAGAATATAAACAAGGAGAACTTCTGGACTTGCTGATGAAAATCGTTGCAGATCCTGACAGTAAACCCGGACTGGTGCATTATGCGGTGCAAAGGCTGGTGGATTTTATTGCTTTGTATCCGGAACTTAGGCAAGAAGTGATGCTTTCACTGGAATTGAGAGAGGAAATGGGGCTAAATAGGGGTTTGATTACGTGGACCAAGGCCTGGTTAAAGAAAAATAAAATCAGCAAATAATATCTGTATCCTTTTTCTAATTGCGAAATAGAGCCTATTTTTGATGTTCTTTAATAAAGAATAATATTATTGGAATGTTAAATATTAAGCTAAATGAAAAAACATGTTGTTCTTCTATTTTTTCTCTGTCTCCTGTTTACAGGTTGTGGAATCCAAAGTGGATTGACTTTCAATCAAAATAATCATCAAACCAGTGTCGTTCTCTCCAAAAGCAATTATAAAATTGTCGGCAAAGTCCAGGGCGAAGCCTCGGCCAAATACTATTTTGGTTTTGGCGGATTAAACAAGGCGGGACTGATCGCTGAGGCCAGACAGAAAATGCTGGCGAAATCCAATCTGATCGGCTCATCCAGAGCGATAATCAATGAGACGGTTGAGGTGAATACAACCTTTTTGTTTGTATACCTGGAACGTAAGATTATTGTTTCGGCCTATGTGATCGAATTCAACGATGAAGGTTGCTGTGCTGGCCAAAAGATGGATGAATGTAGAGACAAACCGCTTGTGAACGGCTCCTCAAAGGTGGACTCTTTGCAAATACCATCCCGTCAGCAAGCGGCTCACCAGTCTCAAATAGCCAATCAGCCGGGTGGAGTAGTCCAGTCGAGAACACCCTCTAAGGACGGTTTTAATGTCGGAGATGTGGTTCTTTATTACAGCAGGAAACGCGAAAAATATCTTGAAGGAAAGATTCTGTCTGTCTCTGGAGATACAACGGAATTGAATATCATTGATGGCAAAACCGGGGAGGAGAAGAGCATTGTGGTTCCATCCAGAGATTTGCTCAAAAAGGATAGGATGTAATTGGGGTTTTTCGGTAAAACCTGTCAGCACAGATCCTTTAATGCACTTTCCAGATTCTGGAACTTGAACTCGTAGCCGGCCCGCCAAATCTTTCTGGCGGAAACACGGCTACCGGTAAGCAGCATTTCTGCCATTTCTCCGTATCGCATTCTGAGAAAAAATGCCGGGATATGAGGTATCCAATAGGGTTTGTTCAGCGTTTGGGCTATGGCTCTGGTAATCTCCTGATTTGTTCTGTGATCGGGTGCTACGGCGTTGTAGACACCAGTCATCTGATCGTCTTCGATGGCTTTAAGGTAAATGTTGCAGAGGTCGTCTATGTGTATCCAGGGCAGAAATTGACGACCGCTGCCAAGAGCTGAGCAAAGCCCCAGTCTGGTAAGCGGGAGCAGTTTGCTAAGAAAGCCTCCCTGTTCAGAAAGAACGGCTGCTGTCCGGAGGATGACGGTTCTGATGCCGGCCTCCTTGAAATTCTGCGCAGCTTGCTCCCAACTTTTGCAGGTAGTACCCAGAAAATCGCTGGAAGGGGCGTCTATTTCCGTGAAGATATGATTTGAAGTAACCATACCGTAATATCCTATAGCGGATGCAGATATGAAGGCCTTGAGGTTTTTGTGTTGTTGAAGGCATGCTGTAAAAAGTAGTTCGCTGGTTTTCACCCGGCTGTCCACAATTTGTTTTTTTCGCTGCGGAGTCCATTTCTCTTTTCCGATATTTTCGCCTGCCAAGTGGATGATGTAATCGGCCTTCTCAATGGCCTTGGGGTCTATTTCCATCTTTTCGGGATTCCACTTATAGGTAGGAAAGGAGGCTTTCTTGTCGGCTTGCCGGCTTAGTATGGCAACGTCGTAGCCTTTGTCCTGTAATAACCTGCTGAGATTGGAGCCTACAAGACCGTTTCCTCCTGTCAGTAATATGGTGGCCATGATCTTTATGGTTGGTTGTTTAACAATAACCAAATAGCTCCATTTTTTGTTCGTTTTTTCATTTATATTTGCTTTAAAAAAATTCCTTTAGTATGAAATCACGCTTTTTCTTGTTCCTGACCTTCCTTTTTTCAATGGATTTGACCTCGGCAGCCACATTTGATGTGGATACTTTCAAAACTCAGAATGGGCAGGAGGTAAAAGTTACTTTTATTGGGCACGGCAGTCTGATGCTGACTTATAAAAATCAGACGATTCAGGTTGATCCAGTGTCGGGTTATGCCGATTATTCAGGTTTCCCTAAGGCTGATGTTATTCTGGTGACCCATGAACACGAAGACCATTTTGATGCAAAGTCCATTGAAAAATTGACCAAGAAAGGAACCTTGCTTGTTGTCAATGAAGCTGTAGAAGCAAAACTTGGTAAAGGAAAGGTGCTGAAAAATGGGGATAAGCTTAGACTGTTGGACAAGGTTTCGGTTGAGGCCATTCCGGCATACAATACAACCGCCGGCAGGGAGAAATTTCACCCCCGTTATCGTGACAACGGTTATTTGCTTGTCGTTGAGGGGTTGAAAATCTATATTTCCGGAGACACCGAGGATATCCCGGAATTAAAGGACCTGAAAAAAGTGGATATCGCTTTTCTTTCGGTTAATCAACCTTATACCATGACTGTTGCGCAAGCTGCCCATGCAGCAAAAATAATTGGTCCAAAGATCTTCTATCCTTATCATTTTGGTGATACCGATGTCCGTTTGCTGAAAGAAGAGCTGAAAGGCAGCGGAATTGAGCTAAGAATCCGTAAAATGAAATAATAGCTCACGGGAAGCAATTCATTAATTATGAATTATTTGTGAATTTTTTCGTTTAATTTCTACGCGATATTTATAAATATTGTGTAAATATTGTTACGAATACATTTTTTACTCGCAAAAAAAATCGCCAATTTTGCATTTTAAAAAAAGCCTCTGTATTACGAGGCGTCCAAACTTTAAAAGTTCAATATGAAATGTTCCAAATGCCTGGGTGAGTGGACTCCGGATATAAATGATTACATTATTAAATGTCCTTACTGTCGGGCGGATTTATTGTCGGTACTGATTGATCAGGCAAAAGACTATAGACTGGAGGTTGTTCTTGGAAGCATCATTGAATTGTACGGTTCGGATATTTTGTTTGAAGAACAAAGGCTCACGGCCGTTCTTTCGGATTATTTTGCAAATGCCGGGAAAAACAAGAAATCCTTAACTATAGCCATCAATGCACCTATGTTGCTATTGCTGATCGATCAGATTGACAAAGAAAAATCAGGACACCGCATTCGCGAAATTCAAACCAGCGCATTTTACTCGGAAGAGGAGAAGGTCAAGATGGTAAAAGATCGTTTGTTTAGAGCGCTGGGTCTGGTGGCCTTTGTGGAAAACAAAGAGAATTCCTTTCAGGCGATTTGCAGGGATGGTTTTTATGGCATAAGAAATCCCAGAGGTGAGATGATTACGCCTTTCAAATACGACGAATGCATCTGTGGTATAGATACAAAAAGATGCTTTTTTGAAGGTTTGGCCAGAGTGGTACTTGATGGAAAGTATGGCTATGTGAATAAGGATGGTAAAGAGGTGATTCCTTTGATTTATGAATTTGCCGACACTTTTATCGAAGATGTGGCCAGGGTCTCCTCCAGACATGAATATGGTTTCATTGACAAGAAAGGCAATGTGATTATCCCGTTGCGCTACAGCTATGCAGAAGTTTTCAGCGAAGGACTTGCCAAGGTGAAGTACAATGAACGTTACGGGTTTATCGATAAACAGGGAAATGAAGTGATACCCTGCAAATATGAGGATGCCCGATCTTTTACCAAAGGGCTGGCCAATGTAAAGCTTAACGGTAAAAGATTTTATATTGACAAAACTGGTGAAGAGGTGAATGTAGGTATTTAATATTCTCTTGTATATACTTTTTGAATGGCTTGGCAGAATCTGTCAGGCCATTTTTATTTGTTGGTTTCTGTGTCCGCACAATTTTTGCAGATGCCCTTGATGACAATGCTGCATTCCTTTTTGATGTATCCCTTTGGAAGGATATAAGTCTGGGAGGCCACTTCCTTTAGACATTCCACCGTCCCACAACGGGTGCAATAGAAGTGCACGTGATCGTTTTGGTGTTCGTGGTGCTGTTCTGTGCAGTGGTTCAAAGCATAACGAATGGTGGTGTTGTCGGCCACGATGCGGTGCAAAACACCAGCTTCCATGAGGGTTTGCACGGTTCGATAAAAGGTGATGCGGTCGTAGGACTCCTGCATGTTCTCGTGGATCTCGCTCTCTGAGAGTGCCCGTTCGGATGCCTGAAGGCATTGAACGACGGAAATGCGGGCAGGTGTTTTGCGTAGGTGGTGCTGTGTCAGAATCTCTGCTGGAGTCATACGGTTTCTTTTCTTTCTGCTGCAAACTTACTAAAAAAGGGAAAGTATTGATCCGTTCTCAGTATAAAGTTTTATATTTGCAACAATGTTGCAAATATATTTATTAAGGACTAAAGATTTGAAGAAATGAAAAAGAATAAAAGTGTGTTTTGGGTGTTCTTCAGTGTTCTAATGTTTTTTCCCGGAGGAAATGTCCAGGCTCACAGCTTGTCCGTTGTAGAATCTTCGCAAAAGGCGGTAGACTCAAAGCTCCAGGGTTTTATCACCGATATGGACGGCCAGCCTCTGGATGGTGCGTTTGTTTATATCCCCGAACTGAACAAGAGCTGTGTGGCCGGTAAGGATGGAGGATTCCATATTTCCAATCTGCCTTTGCGGACCCTCTACGTGCAGTATTCTTTCCTGGGTTATGCCAATCAGCTGCGGAGAGAGGCTCCGGGTGATGGCAAGACGTTTCTGAATATCCGTATGGAAGCTTCCCCCATTGAGACTGAGGAGATTGTGGTGAGTGGAGTGCAGTATTCCACCCAACATGAGAATGCCGTCAAGATCGATGTCCTGAATTTTGACAATCCAGGAATGAATGACACACCTAATTTCACGGAAAAGCTTTGCCGTGTTCCAGGTGTCGATATGATTTCAAAGGGTAGTGGCGTTTCCAAGCCGGTAATACGCGGGCTGTCCATGAACGATATTCTGGTGTTAAACAATGGGGTGCGTTTTGAGAATTATCAGTATTCAAGTCACCACCCTCTTGGTATCAATGAGTACGGCACCGAAAAAGTGGAAATAATCAAGGGACCTGCCTCTTTGTTGTATGGCTCCGATGCCATGGGCGGGGTGCTTAATTTTATCAAGGAGAAGCCGGCACTTCCGGGTCGCCTGGAGGGAGATTATCAGCTTCAGCTTTTCTCCAACTCTTTGGGTGAAAGCAGCAGCCTTGGGCTGAAAGGGGCGACGGAGAATTTTTTCGGTGGTTTCCGTCTTGGCCAAAAATCGCATGCTGATTATTTGCAAGGTGGGGGCGATTATTTACCAAATTCGCGTTTCAAGGAGAATTCCGTGAAAGCCAATGCAGGCTATACGGCCCCTTTGGGCCATTTCTGCCTGTTTTACGATTACAACGAACAACTGCTTGGGTTGGTGGAGGAAGAAGCTTTGGAAAGTCTTTCTGAGCGGGGAAGGAAGAATGAACTTTTCTATCAAAAGTTGAACACACATTTGCTTTCTTCCCAGAACAGTCTTTATCTTGGAGAGACCAGGCTTGATTTGAATACCGCTTTTCAAAGCACCGATCTGACACATATCGGTGAACCGGGTGAATACGAATTGCAGATGCAACTTTCTACTCTCACTTACGAGGCTAAATGGCATTTAACGTCCAACAAAGTCTCGGATTATATTTTTGGAGTACAAGGCCTGCATCAGAAAAACGAAAACCGAAACCAGCGTGAGATCATTCTGCTTCCGAATGCACTTGTGGACAATTTTTCCGCATTCGGACTTGTTCAGCAATCCTTGGGCAAACTCCAGGTTCAGACAGGATTGCGTTACGATTTCAAGATATTGTGTTCTGAATCGGTAGGAAATCCTTCGGAAGTCGAAACATACCGCAAGGAGCTGGATAAGGAATATGGTAGTTTTAGTGGCTCTGCCGGCCTGACATACAATCCGGCTGAGGAAATCTACTTTCGTGGTAATATCGCCACGGCCTATCGTACGCCAAATCTGGCAGAGCTGACGTCCAACGGACCTCACGAGGCCATTTATGAGAAAGGGGATGAGACGTTGAAGCCGGAAAAGTCTGTGGAAATGGATTTAAGCACACATTGGCACAGGACGCACTTCGCAGTAGATCTGGCCGGTTTCTATAACAGGATAAAGGATTACATATTTCAGTCGCCAACCGGATTGAAGACATCGGGGGGAATGAGCATATATCAGTACAGGCAAAACGATTCGAGGCTATACGGTGGAGAAGCCGGGTTTCATGTGCATCCGGCATGTTTGCCTTGGATGCATCTGGAAAGTACTTTTGCCTGGGTGACGGGTAAGCAGAAGAATGGGGATTATCTGCCTTTCATTCCGGCCAGGAAGCTGAATCTGGATTTGCGTGGTGAAAAAGATCGAGTGGCTTGGTTTTGTAGTGCTTTTGCTGAAGTGCATGTGCATTTTGTCTTTGACCAGGATTGTCCTGCACCCGAAGAGACTGCAACTGATGGTTACAGCCTTTACGATCTGGGACTGGGTGGTACAGTCTATGCCTGCAAACAGCCCTTGATGTTGAGAATGTCTATAAACAATTTGTTGAATACCAAGTATGTGGATCATCTTTCAACCCTAAAGGAAGTTGGGGCGTTCAATCCAGGCCGGAATCTCATACTGACGCTGAAAATACCGTTTTTGTTGTAATGGCCTTTGATCATGTGTTTTAGAAAGCAAAAAGCCCTGACCTTTTTTAAGGCCAGGGCTTTTTTTAGAATATCGATGGATTACTTGCAGCAGCAACCTTCTTTTGGCAATTGAGGACCAGAAGGTTTCAAAGCCTTGGCAGCATCGTTGTCGCAATATTGCTCGAAGTTTTCGATGTACATACCAGCAAGCTTGATGGCTTTGGTTTCCCATTCCTTAACGTCAGCGTAAGTGCTGCGAGGATCGAGGATATCAGAAACCTTGTCCAATTTAACAGGAGCGGTCAGGTTCATGATAGGAATCAGCTTCGTTTCAGCTTTTTCGATGGAACCGTCGATGATGGCATCGATGATAGCGCGGGTGTCTTTCAAAGAGATACGTTTGCCGGTGCCATTCCAGCCTGTGTTAACCAGGTATGCTTTAGCTCCGTGTTCTTTCATCTTCTTGGCAAGAGTGCTTGCGTATACAGTTGGGTGCAAAGTCAAGAAGGCTTCACCGAATGCAGGAGAGAAAGAAGGAACTGGTTCTGTGATACCACGTTCTGTACCAGCCAATTTGGAGGTAAATCCGCAGAGGAAGTGGTATTGAGCCTGGTTGTCATCAAGAATGGAAACTGGAGGCAATACACCGAATGCATCAGCTGACAGATAGATGATTTTCTTGGCGTGACCTGCACGGGAAGGCATCACAATCTTGTTGATGTGGTAAATAGGATAAGATACACGGGTATTTTCTGTTGTAGACTTGTCTGTATAGTCGATGTGACCCTTGTCGTCAACCGTTACGTTTTCAAGCAAAGCGTCACGTTTGATGGCACGCCAGATATCCGGTTCGTTTTCTTCGCTCAAATCGATTACTTTTGCATAGCAACCGCCTTCAAAGTTGAATACACCGTGATCGTCCCATCCGTGTTCGTCGTCTCCGATCAGGAAACGCTTTGGATCGGCAGACAAGGTTGTTTTACCTGTACCGGACAGACCAAAGAATACAGCAACATCACCTTCTTTACCAACATTGGCAGAGCAGTGCATAGCTGCGATACCGCGCTGTGGCAAGTAGAAGTTCATGAGTGAGAACATACCTTTCTTCATTTCACCGCCGTACCAGGTACCGCCGATGATGTTCATTTTCTTTGTAAGATCGAACAATACGAAGTTCTCAGAGTTCAAGCCTTGTTCTTTCCAGTTGGGGTTGGTTGCTTTAGCACCGTTCATGGAAACGAAATCCGGTTCTCCGAAGTTTTCCAGTTCGTAATGGGAAGGACGGATGAACATATTGGTTACGAAATGAGCCTGCCAAGCCACTTCCATGATGAAACGTACTTTCATGCGGGTATCTTCGTTGGTACCGCAGAATGCGTCAATAACATACAATTTCTTAGCAGAAGAAAGCTGTTTGGTTACCAAGTTTTTGCAATGATCAAAAACTTCTGAAGTTGTTGGACGATTGATTTTTCCATCCCACCACATAGCGCTATCGGTGATAGCATCCTTGACAAAGAATTTATCTTTAGGAGAACGACCGGTGAATTTGCCAGTGTATACAGCTGTTGCACCTGATTCTGTTACTTTTGCCTTGTCAAAACCTTCGTTTGCAGGGTTCATTTCGTCCTGATACAATACTTCGTAAGAAGGGTTGTGTACGATCTCGAAGTTGCCTGAGATACCGTACTTGCTCAAATCTAAATTTGCCATTTTTTTGATTAATGAATTGATTTATACTTAGTTACTAATTCTTTTGAAAACCTTGTATTCCAATCACAAAGATATATATAAATTTGTAATGCAAGTGGCTAATTAAAGAAATTTTTCTTTATTTATTGCAATCGACAATAATTTTCACTTTTTGCAAATATTTTTTGCAAAAAAGCTTCCTTCAAACTGTTTTTTTTACCTTTGTCCCCAATAAACAAACACGAGCGCAAAATTGTTTGATGGGTGCTCCTCTTCAGATCCTTGGAGTGCGCTTTTTCACCGAATAACATTAATAACTATATGGAAGTATTTAACCTGTCTGAGCAGAACACGCTGCTCAATCAATTTATGCTGGAACTTCGTAGCGTAGAGATCCAGGGCGATCGTATGCGATTTCGCCGTAATGTTGAAAGAATCGGGGAAGTCATGGCTTATGAGATGAGCAAGCAGTTTCAGTACAGCACCAAGAATGTACAGACTCCCCTTGGTATGGCTCCTGTAAACACTTTTGACGATCCGTTGGTGGTGTCGACCATTTTCCGTGCAGGGTTGCCTTTCCACCATGGTTTCCTGAATTATTTCGATCGTGCTGAGAATGCTTTTGTTTCTGCCTATAGGAAATACAAGGATGCGCTGAAGTTTGAGATCAATATCGAATACATCGCGTCTCCGAATCTGGACGGAAAGACACTGATCATTACCGACCCTATGCTTGCCACCGGCAGTTCGCTTGAACTGGCTTATGGGGCTTTGCTGACCAAAGGCACTCCTGCCAAGGTTCATATTGCCACTGTCATTGCCAGTCAGCAGGGGGTTGATTATGTGAAGACTTGTTTTCCTGAAAACACGACGTTGTGGTGTGCTGCTGTTGACCCGGAATTGAACAGCCATTCTTACATCGTACCTGGGTTGGGCGATGCTGGTGATTTGGCGTACGGAGAAAAAATCTGATCGGACGATTCCTCAAGATATAAGGGACAGCTCATTGGGCCGTCCCTTTCTTTTTGTCCTGACCATTGGTATCGACAAAAAAAGCGGGCAGCCCTAGGGTTGCCCGCTTTTTTATAGGATGGTCCTGGCTATTCTTAGTTAATGAATATGTAATTCAACACAAAAAGAATGGACAGGATGTACATGGCGATGGACACTTTCTTGAATTTTCCGCTGATCATATTCATAAGCACGTAGGCAAGCAGTCCCAAAGAGATACCCTGGGCGATACTGTACATTAAAGGCATGGCAATGATGCAGACAAAAGCTGGAATGGATTCTGAGAAATCTTCCAGATCAATGTCTTTAATTGGATCAAACATCATCAAACCAACCAGAATCAGGATTGGAGCGGTTGCTGCAGCAGGGATGGAAAGAAAAATCGGAGCAAAGAGCAATGCAAGGGCAAAGCAACCTGCTGTGACCAGAGATGTCATACCTGTACGGCCACCTTCGGAAACACCGGAAGCACTTTCAACGTAAGTGGTAACGGCACTGGTTCCGAATACTGCACCAGATAAGGTTCCGATAGCATCGGCGTAGAATGCTTTTTTCACATTGGGGATCTGTCCGTTTTCGTCCAGCATGTTGGCTTTGGAGCAAACACCGATAAGGGTTCCCACGGTGTCGAACACATCCACAAACAGGAAGGTGAAAACAACGATGAGCATGTCCCAGGTGAAGATTTGAGAAAAGTCAAACTTGAAAAATAAAGGAGCGGGGCTGGGAGGGGTATCCATAAAACCCGTAAATTGGGTGATACCCATAGGGATACCCACGATGGCAGTGATGATGATACCCAGTAACAACGATCCTTTTACTTTTTTGATCAAAAGGACAGAGGTTATGACCAGGCCGATGAGGGCCAAAAGGGCTGTACCAGTGGTGATATCGCCAATTTTCAGCAAAGTGGCATCGTCATTGACAACAATACCGGCACTCTGCAAGCCGATAAATGCGATAAAAAGGCCGATACCTACGCTAATAGCGTTTTTCAGTGTACTTGGTATGGCGTCTACAATGGCGGCACGGACATTGAAAATGTTCATAACAAGGAAGATCAAACCTTCGCACAAGATGGCGGTGAGAGCAAATTGCCAGGAGTAACCCATAGCCAGACATACGGTGAAAGCAAAGAATGCGTTCATGCCCATACCTGGAGCCTGGGCAAACGGCAGCTTGGCCAGCAGGGACATAGCCAGCGTACCCACGATAGAGGCAACAGCTGTAGCAGTAAATAAGGCGCCTTTATCCATTCCGGTAGCGGCCAGGATGTTCGGATTGACGGCCAGAATGTAGGCCATGGTCAGGAAGGTGGTGATACCGGCGAGAATTTCGGTTCTCATCGTGGTTCCGTTTTCCTTCAGTTGAAAATATTTTTCAAACATAGTACTTGGTATAAATGATGTGTGGGATATATGATATTAGAAATTCCATTTGACGGCCAGGGTTGGATTGACCATGAAGCCTTCGTTTCCGGCAAAATTGGTTGAAAGCTCAATTTCGGAACCGGCAGACATGTGTTCCGTGAAATTGTACCAAAGTTGCGGTTCGGTCAGGAACACAGGATGGATTTCATCGGTCAGGTATTCGTAGGTGTTCTTTTCCCACCACAAATCGGCGAAACCGCTGAAGGTGAATTTCTTGTTGAACCACTGTGTGCCCCATACGGCTGTTAATTGTGCCGTATTGTTCTTTCCTCTGATATTCTTGAACATGGCCTGCAATGTCAGGGTTCTGGAGAAGTCCTTGCTGTGCATGAAATAGTCGGCACCGAACAGCCAGGCACTATTGATGCCGTAACCGAAATTCGTATCACCGTTATAGCCAAGACCACCGTCGTATTCAACATGGGCGCTTAAAGGTCCGCCCCAGAAGTTCAAACTACGGGTGATTTCCATGTAAGATCCTGAAGGCGAGTGTGAACCTGTTTGGTCATGATCGTAATCAACAAAGAAGAATGAGCTACCCCATTTATCAGCCTTGAACATTTCAAGAGTTGTTGTTACGTACTTTCTGTCCTTCCCAAAATCATAGTGAAACTGAAGATTCTGAGCTTGTGTGGAAACGGCGGCCAATAAGCATAAGGCTAACACGATTTTTTTCATAAAGTGTAAGTTTAAAGGATTAAAATATTTTTTTGGATAAAATGCGAATGTTATTTTATGCAAAAGAAACAAAAAAAATCAAATATTAATGAAAATTTATACAGAATAATTGGAATAATCGGACTGATTTAAAATTGGGATAACAGAAAAGGTAATCTGAGTATGATCCTTGCCGGCTTGACAAAAAAACTGCAGAGAGGAAAGATGCGTAAAGCCATAAAATAAGGGCACAATGAATATCATTGCACCCTTATTTCCTTATTAGTTTTGGCTAAAAAACTATTCTTTTATTTTATTTCCCATGTTTCAAGTGTGTGGAGGAAGTCTTCCAGTTTGCGTGCCGGCATTTTCTGCTGCACTTCCCGGATCTGTTCCGCTACAGCCTCTTCGTAGGTGGGGGCTTCGACATCCCTGATCACGCCCAGTGCAACGGGAAGGTCTCCCCCCATTGTGCCCAGCTTGAAGTGCAGGGTGCGGTCCTGACATTTGGCGTCGTGAATCAGGATATCCTTTTCGGTGATGCCGTTTTCTCCAATGGTTACCGATTTTAGGTTGAAACCGTCTATAACAAGACCTTTGTCGCGGTCTTTGCCATAAATCATCGGTTCTCCGTGTTTCAGGACAATGGTACGGTCTGCACGAACATCCTTATCGGTGATGGTTTTATGGGTGCCATTGTTGAAAATGACGCAGTTTACGAGCGCTTCAACAACAGAGGCCCCTTTATGTTTTGCTGCCTGGATCAGAACTTCCTGAGTGGTTTTGAGGTCTACATCAATGGTTCTTGCAAAGAAGTTTCCACGGGCACCGAAGGTGAGTTCGGCAGGACGGAACGGGTCTTCCACTGTTCCGTATGGAGAAGACTTTGAAACAAATCCGCGTCTGGAGGTCGGTGAGTACTGGCCTTTGGTCAGACCGTAGATCTCATTGTTGAAAAGTACAATGTTCAGGTCGATGTTTCTGCGAAGTGCATGGATAAAATGGTTTCCTCCGATGGCCAGACAGTCTCCGTCGCCGGTCACCTGCCAGACGGTCAGGTCAGGGTTGGCAGTCTTGACACCTGTTGCGATGGCTGCTGCACGTCCGTGGATGGTGTGCATGCCGTAGGTGTTGACGTAATAGGGGAAACGGCTGGAACAGCCAATTCCGGAGATGACGGCGGTGTTGTCGGGAGAGACTCCAAGTTCGGCCATGGCTTTCTGGATGCTGTTTAAAATGGCATGATCGCCGCAGCCCGGGCACCAACGGACTTCCTGGTCGCTCTTAAAATTTTGGGCGGTATAGTTTGTTGTTTCCATCTTGATTAAGCTTCTAAAAGAGTTTTGAAATGATCTACCAGTTCGTTTACCATAAATGGCTGGCCCTCAATTTTGTTGTATTGTGTTGGGTTGATACCTGCTACTTTAGAGCGGAGGTATCCTGCAAGCTGGCCGCTGTTGAGTTCGCAGACAACGACTTTCTTGTATTTTGCAAGCACTTCTGCTGTATTCTTTGGAAGAGGGCTAATGTAGTTGAAGTGAGCAAGGGCAACCTTGTGTCCTTGAGCATTCATTTCATCAACGGCTGAATATAGGTGACCGAACGTGCCTCCCCAGCCTACAACCAGCAAATCGGCATCTTTGTCACCCTGAACTTCGAGTTCCGGTATCACGTTGGCGATGTTGTCTATCTTGGCCTGACGCAGGTTGGTCATTAACTGATGGTTTTTGGGTTCAGTGGAAATGGCACCGGTCGTGTTGTCCTTCTCAAGACCGCCAACACGGTGTGCGAAACCTTCCATTCCGGGTATGGCCCAGTAGCGTGAACCGTTTTCCGGGTTTCTGAAATATGGTTTCCAGTAGGACTGCATGTCTGCATGTACAAAGGGTGGAATGATGACCGGGTATTCGCTCATGCTGGGAATTTTCCATGCGGAAGAGCCATTGGCAATGAAGGCATCGGTGAGCAGAATAACGGGAGTCATATGTTCAACGGCGAGTTTGGCTGCCGTGAATGCATAGTCAAAGCAGTTGGCTGGCGTACTTGCTGCCAGTACGACGATGGGGCTCTCGCCGTTACGTCCGTAAAGTGCCTGGAGCAGGTCGGTTTGTTCCGTCTTGGTGGGAAGGCCTGTAGAAGGTCCGCCACGTTGAACGTCGATGATCACCAGAGGCAACTCCGCCATGACGGCCAAATTGATGGCTTCGCTTTTCAGGGCGATGCCGGGGCCTGAGGTAGAAGTGGCGGCCAGGTTTCCGGCAAAGCTTGCTCCGATGGCGGTACAAACGCCTGCAATTTCGTCTTCTGCCTGGACGGTCTTTACGCCCAGTTCCTTGCGGGCGGACAGCTCGTGAAGGATTTCAGTGGCCGGAGTGATGGGGTAACTACCCAAAAACAAAGGAAGTCCCGATTTTTCCGAAGCTGCGATGAGTCCCCATGCGGTTGCCTGGTTTCCTTTAACATCGGTATAAGTTCCTTTGGGCATGTCTGTTGCGTCGATGTGGTAGGTGGAAACGCTGGCATGTGTATTGTTGCCGTAGTTGTAACCGTCTACCAGGACTTTCAGGTTGGCCTTGAGGATGAATGGCTTTTTCTTGAATTTATTTTCCAGCAAGTGCATGGCATTGTCTACAGGCGTATTGAATAACCAGCACAGAAGTCCGAGTGCGAACATGTTTTTGCAACGGAGGATGCTCTTGTTATCCATCTCGCTTTCGGCAAGGCTAGCCTTGACCATGGAAGTAATGGGGGCACTGATGATTTGTGCTCCTTCCAGTCCCAGTTCCTTGATGGGATCGTCTGTTTTATATTTGGCTTTTGTCAAACCTGTTTCATCAAAAGAATCTTCATCGATGATGATGATGGCGTTAGACTTGATGTGTTTCTTATTGACCTTTAGTGCCGCTGGGTTCATAGCAATCAATACATCCGCAAGGTCACCGGGGGTGTAAATCTTTTTAGCACCGACGTGAACCTGATAACCGGAAACACCGCCGAGTGAACCCTGTGGGGCCCGAATTTCAGCCGGATAGTCCGGGAAGGTTGAGATTTCGTTACCAGAGATGGCCGAGAGGTTTGAAAAGAGGCTTCCGGTGAGCTGCATTCCGTCTCCCGAATCGCCTGAAAAGCGAATGACTACTTTTTCTAATGATGTCACTTTTGCTGTATCTGCCATAATTTTTTTGATAAAACAGGTAGGAGTAATAATTCTGGGCGCAAAGGAACAAAAAATATTGATAAAATGCAATAAAATAAGAAAAAAACGGCTTTTTGTTGCATTAATATACGAAAAAATGAATTTTTATTGCATAAAAAAAGCTTTCAGAGGATTTCTGAAAGCTTTTTGATATTTTGGATGTCTTTTAGTATTCTCCGCCCGTATCCATGGAGTTTTCGCTGTTGTTGTTTTCTTTTCCCGGTTTATGCTTAGGTTTGAGATTTCCGAAATTCCAGGTCACGTTGAACCTGAAATCCCTTCCGAAAAAATGGTTGGAACTTTCCTGATGAAAACCCTGACCCCAGGTGGAACTTTCCATTTTGAAAGAGTCAAGCAGGTTTCTGGCGTTCATGGAAAGCTGGAGCTTGCCGTCCATGAAGCTTTTACGCAGTCCGAAATCCAGGGAATAACTGCTTTTCATTTCGCCCTGAGCGATGATCCTTGGTGCTGAATAGAATCCGGAGATCTGCCCGGTGATGCCTTTGGGAAGCATTAGATTTCCGTTTAGTCTGGCATTCCAGGAAAATCCGTTTGTGCCTTCGTAATTCAGGTTGTTGTAAGTGAAAGCATCCATGGTGCTGTAATAAAGGTTGAGCGTCGTGGTCGTTTCCAATATTTTGCAAAGTCTGTCTTTTGCCACAAATTCAAATCCTGAGTTGGTGGAGTTGGTGACATTGGATGGTTTCTGGTACATCACTCCATTGTCGTCCAGGTAGCGGATATCCTGTATGACATCGTTGGTGATGCGATGGTATAAAGAAGTGGAAAGCATATGGCTCTTCCAGGTTTTCATGTAGTTCAGTTCGAAAGCATGTGCATATTCGGGATTCAGATCCGGGTTCCCTGTCCGGATGTTGGTGGAATCTGATATATCGATGAACGGGTTAATAAAACGTCCGCGCGGGCGATTGATGCGTTTGCTGTAATTGAGCTGGATATCATTCCCTTCTGAAAGGTTGTAGTTCAAGAAGATGGTTGGGAAAATTTTAAAATAATCCTTGTCGATCTTAGTGCTTTCGGTGCCGTTTGTGGAGACAAAAGAGACGATGGTTTCCTCTCCGCGAAGCCCTACCTGATAGCCGAACTTCGGCCCCAGTTTGCCTGTCAGTGTACTGTATACGGCGTGTATTTGCTCGTCGTAATCGAATCCGTTTGAGAAGTCGGGAATGGTCGGTAGAGTATATCCGTTTCCGGAGGGAATCCCGTTATAAATGTTGTTTTCGCTGTATTTGTTTTCTATTTCGCTTTCCATCCCGGCTTCCACTTTCCAACGTTCCGAAAATTTCTTGGAATAATCAACCTTCATTTCCCAATCTTTGCTGGAAGAAGGACCGTCTTGCTTTTGGTAGCTGCTACCAGTGGCAACGTGGCTTGTATTGTAGTCGGTCTGGCTGTAGCTGTTGCTATCGTCGTCGCTTCTGTTTCCACGAGAAATGCTGGCCTGTAGGTTTTCATCCTTGGAAATTTCCCATTGGTAGTCCATGGTTATTTCATAATTGTTGTGTGTGGCATCGCTCACAGAATTTCTGATGCTTTGTCTGGTCAGGTCCCCGTCATTGTTCAGATAGTTGTAGGCAATTTTGCTGTCGGAGTTGTGGCTTCCGTCCATGGCAAATCCTGACAAACTGATGGTATGTTTTTTATTGAGATGGTAATCAATGCCTGCTCTCGTAAAAAGACCGTTTCCTCCGTTGGTACGGTTGGATTCGGTGTTCAGGTAACTGGTGTCGATGATACCGGTTAGGTTGTCTGTCTTGTAGGTTTGGCGTTTGTTGATGCCGTCTCCCACGTGCTCATCGTTTCTGTATCCGATATTGGCATAGGCGTCGAGCTTGGTGCTGCTATAATTGATGTTGGCTCCGAAGTTTTGGCCCCATGGAGAACTTAATCCTGCATTAAGGCTGCCGTAGTATCCGGATTTTCTCTCCTTTTTAAGGATGATGTTGATAATACCGGCCGAACCTTCTGGGCTGAATTTAGCGGAAGGGTTGGTGACTACTTCGATACGGTCTATGTTTTCGGCAGGCATTTGTTCCAAAACCTGGCCTCTGTTGTCGGAGGTTAGCCCTGAGGGTTTTCCGTTGATCCAGACGGTGACACTTTCACTGTTGCGCAAGGATATGGTGCCTTCTGCATCAACTGCCACAGAAGGGATATCCTTGAGAATATCGCTGGCACTGGCTCCGGCTGCTGCTATGCTTTGGTCTACAGAATAGGTTTTCTTGTCAATTTCCATTTTCATGTTGGACCGAATGCCGGTGACTTCAACCGATTTGAGGAGCTTGGAATCTGTTTTCAGAAATATTTTTCCAAGTATTTTTTCACTTCCTGTACTTACGTCTACCTTTTGTTGGTAGGAGGCATAACCGAGGAGCTTGGTTTCAAGTCTGTAGATGCCTGGTGTCACACCGGTAAAGGAGAAACTTCCGTCTTCTTTGGTCACTTTGACTTGATAGGGTTTTGTGGACTCGTTTTTGTAAAGGGTCACATTGACAAGTTCCACCGCTTCTTTGGTCTGGCTGTCAAAAAGATTGCCGCTGACAGTGGCGGTGTTGTTCGTTTCTGCCTGAAGAATCTGGCTTCCGATGCAGAAGGATACAACGAATGTTAGTAAAAATCTGAGATTCATTTAATTTGATTTTGTGCAAATAAAAAAGCATTCTGAGTGAATTAGAATGCTTTTTCTGTAAAAGGTTTAAGCCCTTTCTCAAAAAGAAAGTTAAAACGCGTCAATCAAGGTTGTAGGTTTCGTGTGCCGAAGGAATTTCCACATCCAGAAAGCCTTTTTTGTACAGACGGTCGCGGAACGCCTCCTGTGATTCCGGTTCACCATGTACAATGAATACCTTTTTGATTTCATCGGGTTCCTGACTGGACAGATATTGGCAAAGGTCGCGGTAGTCGGCATGAGCAGACATAGATTCGATGCTTCGGATGTCGGCTCTTACACGGAATTGTTCACCGAAAATGGTTACCTCCGAAGGCTCCTCTTTGAGGCGTGCGCCCAAAGAGTTCTTTTCGCAATAGCCAACCATCAGGATGGTGGTGCTGGATTTGGATATATTGTTGGCAATGTGGTGCTTGACGCGGCCGGCTTCTGCCATGCCTGAGGCTGAAATGATGACGCAGGGTTCGTCTGAGCTATTCAGGGCCTGTGATTCCCGTTTGTCCTCGATGTAATGCAACCCTCTGAACTGGAAAGGGTCTTTGTCCCATTTCATGATTTTCTGGACGGAACGGTTGAAACATTCGGGGTGTTGCTTGACAATCTGGGTTACGGCAGTTGACAGCGGGCTGTCTACGTAGTACTTGACTTCGGGAAGCCTGTAATCGAGTTCCATCTCATTGAGGGTGTAGAGCAGCTCCTGGGTGCGGCCTACGCTGAATGCCGGAATGATGAGCTTGCCCCGTTTGCCGATGCAGGTTTCTATGATGATGTCCCGAAGAGTTTCCGAAGTTTCTTCTATTTTGCCGTGCAATCGGTTTCCATAAGTGGACTCAATGATCATGTAGTCTACCTGGGGTAAAACGGAGGGCGATTTGAGGATAGGGTCGCCATATCGTCCCACATCCCCGCTGAAAGCAATTCTGGTGCTTTTCTTGTTCTCCTTGATGGTGAGAAAGATGGTGCAGGCCCCAAGGATGTGACCGTTTTCAAAGAGCTGTAGTTCGATGTCTTCGTCTATGACGTAAGGTGTTTCGTAGGGCACGGGCTCAAAAAGCAGGACGGCATCTTCTGCATCCTCAATGCTGTAAAGCGGTTCGATGAACTCCCGGCCTTGGACCAGCCTTCTTTTGTTCAGGAATTTCACATCATTCTGTTGGATGAAGGCTGAATCCTTGAGCAGGACATCGGTTAGGTCGAGAGTGGCCTTTGAGCCCAGAATGCGTCCGTGAAATCCGTCCTTGACGAGTTTTGGGATAAGTCCCGTATGGTCTATGTGCGCATGCGAAAGGATCAGATAATCTATTTCATCGGGCCTGAAGCCGAAATCGGAATTCAACACCTGTGTTTCTTTACCCATACCCTGGTACATCCCGCAGTCAAGCAGAATTTTTTTACCATTGTTCAATGTGATGAGGTGCTTGGATCCGGTAACGGTCTGTGTGGCACCGTGGAATGTGATTTTCATAGGATAAGCTTTTTCTGTTTCTCAAATGTAAGGATTTATAGCATTCACGGTGTTGGGATGGTGTTAAAAATTAAAAAGAAGATCCTTGATTTGTAAAAAAAGAAAAGGCTGTACCCGATGATGTCTGATACAGCCTCTGTTCTATGGAGTTCCTGATTGTTACATTCTGTCGGGAACGTCAATACCCAGCAGATTCATGCCTGTCCGAATGACTTTTCCTGTGGTGGCGGAAAGTGTGATCCTGAAAGAGCGGAGCGCTTCGTTTTCTTCCTTCAGGATGGAATAGTCGTGGTAGAATTGGTTGTATTCCTTGGCCAGGTCGTACATGTAATTGGCGATGAGTGCAGGGCTGAAACCCTCGGCTGCGTCGGCAACAACCCCCGGAAAATTGGTGATGAGGCGAATAAGGTACAGTTCCTTTTCAGAGAGTACCACGTTTGCATCCAATTCGCCGGAGTAGTCGAAACCGGCCTCGTCGGCTTTGCGCAGAATGGACTGGATACGGGCGTGAGTGTACTGGATGAAAGGGCCTGTGTTCCCATTGAAATCGATGGATTCTTTCGGATTGAAGGTCATGTTCTTTTTGGGATCCACTTTCAGGATGAAATATTTCAAGGCTCCCAGACCCACCATGCTGGCAATGGCTTCCGACTGCTCTTCTGAAAGGCCGTCCAGTTTGCCTAGTTCGCGGGATGTTTCCCTGGCTGTGCTTACCATTTCTTCTACCAGGTCGTCAGCGTCAACGACGGTTCCTTCCCTGGATTTCATCTTGCCTTCCGGCAGTTCAACCATGCCGTAGGAAAAGTGTACCAGGCCTTTACCCCAGGCAAATCCGAGCTTATCAAGCAGAATGGAAAGTACCTGAAAGTGGTAGTTTTGTTCGTTACCTACGACATAGACCATTTTATCGATGGGAAATTCGTTGAAACGCAGATTGGCGGTGCCGATGTCCTGTGTCATGTACACGGAGGTGCCGTCGCTTCTGAGCAAAACTTTTTGGTCAAGGCCATCGGCCGTGAGGTCTGCCCATACGGAACCGTCGTCCTGACGGTAGAACAGGCCTTTATCAAGGCCTTCAAGCACTTTATCCTTACCCAGCAGGTAGGTCTGTGATTCGTAATAGATTTTGTCGAAATCCACTCCGAGCTTTTTGTAGGTTTCGTCGAAACCGGCAAAGACCCAGCTGTTCATGGTTTCCCAGAGCTGACGTACATTCCGGTCGCCGGCTTCCCATTTCTGGAGCATTTCGCGGGCTTCATTCATAAGTGGAGATGCGGCTTCGGCTTCTTCTTTGGTCATGCCTTTCTCCTGCAGTTCTGCCAGCTCCTGTTTGTAATGTTTGTCAAAGGCCACGTAATAGTCGCCTACCAGATGGTCGCCCTTTTTACCCGAGGAGGCCGGTGTCTCGCCGTTGCCCCATTTTTGCCAGGCCAGCATGGATTTACAGATGTGGATGCCCCTGTCGTTGACGATGTTGGTCTTGACAACCTTATTCCCGTTGGCCTCAAGGATTTTGCAGAGACTGGATCCCAACAGGTTGTTGCGAATGTGCCCAAGATGCAGCGGTTTGTTGGTGTTGGGGGAAGAATATTCAACCATTACCAGGGGTGCATTATCGCCTGCTTTTTTGATACCGAACTGTTCTTCTGCAAAAGCTTTTCCCAAAGCTTGCAGCCAATAGGTGGGAGATACGACCAGATTCAGGAAGCCCTTGATGACGTTAAAAGAACTTAGTTCCGGCGTGTTTTCCATCAACCACTGTCCCAGGTCTTGTGCTGTATCTTCGGGCTTTTTCTTTGATAGGCGCAAGAAAGGGAAGACCACGATGGTGAGATCTCCTTCAAATTCTTTTTTGGTCGGCTGCAGTTGAATCAGTGAAGTCTCGACGTTTTGTCCGTAAAGGGCTTCGATGGCCTTGATTACGTTTTTCTCAAGTAGTTGGTTGATGGTCATTTTGCTCATGAATTGTTAGAAAACGCAAAGTTAACGCAAATTCGCTAATGCTGCAAACGGCTTTTGGGCATAAAAAAAGAGGGCATCCTCCTTTAGGAACCCTCTTCAATGTCTTGGAAAGTGGTAATAGCTTAAATTTCGGCGGCCAATTCAGCACCAGCTTTAAATTTAACAACTTTCTTGGCTGCAATCTGGATTGGCTTCTTGGTTGCAGGATTAATACCGGTGCGAGCTGCTTTTTGTACTACTGAGAAGGTTCCGAATCCTACTAAAGCAATTTTGTCGCCTGCTTTCAATGTTTCAGCAACACTACCCAAAAATGAATCAAGGGCTTTTTTCGAATCTACTTTGCTCAAGCCGGATTTTTCGGCCATGGCGCTGATAAGTTGTGCTTTGTTCATAGTAAAAAATGGTATATAAAAGTTAAACAAAAGGGGTTTATAAGGCAAATCAATGAAGCAAAAGTATGCTTAAATTTCAGTATTCCAAGAGAAAATGAAAAAAAAAACAAGAGAAAGCACATTTTTTATTAAAAACAGCCAAGTGATAGCCAATAAGCCTGCTTTTTTGTACTTTTGTTTTTAATAAAATCCTTTTATGGCTTATTTATAAACCATTACCTTATCAAAATTATGAGCAATTTCCGATCTTCTTCAGGTTTTATGTCTTCTGTTCCTGTGGTGACAAAAAATCTCATCATCATCAACGCTTTGCTTTGGCTGGCTTCGGCTGTCCTTCCCAAAGTCGGTATTGACATTCAGTCTGTTTTGGGATTGCATTATATAGGTTCAGACCATTTTATGCTGAGTCAACTGATCACCTATATGTTCATGCACGATCCCTACAATATTGGACATGTTTTTTTCAACATGTTTGGTGTCTACATGTTTGGACGCATACTGGAACAAGTCTGGGGTCCCAGGAGGTTTCTGCTGTTTTATATGGTGACCGGTATCGGTGCCGCCATCATACAGGAACTCACCTGGTTTGTCGACATGAAGCCTTTTCTGGATGCTATTGACAATTACAATGTCACAGGCGACACTTCGGTTCTGTCGCAATATCTCAACATACAGCAAGGCGTGCATTATTCGGCTGAATCATTGTACCAGGCCAAGGAGATGATCCTTAACAGCATGCTTACGGTGGGAGCTTCGGGTTCCGTATTCGGTATCCTGCTTGGCTTCGGTATGTTGTTTCCCAATGCTCCGCTTTACCTGATGTTTATCCCAATACCCATCAAGGCCAAATATATGGTGATGGGTTATGGGCTGATTGAGCTTTTTGCCGGTGTATCCAACTTCTCCGGCGACAATGTAGCTCATTTCGCTCATCTTGGGGGTATGCTTTTCGGCTATTTTTTAATTCGTTACTGGAAAAAGAAAGGAATAGGCAATGGCTTCTTTTTGGGATAGTCTGCTCCGGACATTCAGGCAGGGAACGATTGTCATGAGGCTGATTTATATTAATGTCGGCGTCTTTTTGGTGCTGCGTCTCACCCTGCTTTTTTTCAGCATCTTCCATGTTGATGGGGATGTGCTTATGCACTTGCTGGAAATGCCTTCCGACTGGGTTTCCATACTGGCTGTTCCCTGGACCGCCTTTACCTATATGTTTGTCCATCTGGATCTGATGCATATTCTTTTTAACATGCTCTGGCTCTATTTTTTTGGCAGCATGTTTCTAAGGTGGTTTAATGCCAGGCAATTGGGCGGCTTGTACATTCTGGGCGGCTTGTTTGGCGGAATTTTCTTTGCTCTTTTCAATAATTTACTGCCTCTCCAGGATGGTCTTCAAACGACAATCTATCTGCTGGGTGCTTCGGCCTCTGTCTTGGCTCTTGGCATTGCGGTTGCCTTTTACCGTCCGGACGAACCGATTCAGCTTTTTCTTCTTGGCTCTTTGAAACTCAAATATCTGGCCATCATTATGGTGGTCATGGATGTGCTTAGTCTGAACGGTGACAACGCCGGTGGTAGCCTTGCCCATTTGGGCGGCGCCCTGACCGGCCTGACCTTTGGATATTGTCTTAGAAGGGGCGTTGATCTGACCTCTTGGGTGAATCCGTTGTTGGATTGGTTTGTCAATTTGTTCCCCAGGCGCGGAAAGATGAAAGTGACCTATCAGCGTCCAAAACATGAAAAGGCCAACAGAACAGCGAATGTTGATCAGGAATATCGGGACAAAAAAGCCCAGGAATCTGCACAAATGGATGAAATTCTGGACAAGATCAAAAAGTCCGGATACGAAAGCCTCTCCGAGAGTGAAAAGAAAAAACTTTTTGATTTCAGCAGGAAGTAATGAGATCTAAAAGCCGAACTGAATAATTGGATCAAAATGAATGCATTTATCAAATTTCTTCATTCGTTTATCCTGACCATCAATGTCGGGGTTGTGATTCTTTTGACCATTTGTGGCTTTGCTTATAAAATAAAGCCTGAATATTCCATTTTGGCAACCTTTCTGGGATATGGGTTCCCGGTAATGGCTCTGGTTAATATCTTCTTTATTTTTTACTGGCTGTTCCGCCAGAAATTCTGGATTCTGATATCCCTGGTTGGTGCCGGCATCACCAACAGTTCTTACAGGGCATGGTTTCCTGTAAACTTCAAGGTGGAAAAGCAGATTGAAAGACCTTTTAAGGTTTTGTCATACAATGTAATGTATTTCTCGCATAAGACGGAAAAGGATCCGGGTGCGGTACATCCCATCCTGGAATATATCCGGAAATCGGATGCCGACATTGTATGCCTGCAGGAGGCCGGGCCTGTTTTTGTGAACGAGACGGTGCACAGTGCTGATGGAAGGAAAGCTTTGAGGGCTTATCCCTACATTTATTCGGGTAAGGATGAAAACCGCTATTCCGTGGTGCTTCTGTCCAAGTATCCGGCCATTCGTTTCAAAAGGATCCGGTATGAAACCAAATCGAATTCCTCCTTTTACTATGATTTGAAAATTGGTGAGGATACCATCAGGGTCATTAACAATCATTTGGAATCCAATAAACTGAACAGCGACGAGAAAAACAAGTATACCGATTTACTGACTAAGAAAGAATCCGAAGCATTGACAGAAGTGGCCGAGGTTTTGAGCAGCAAAGTTGGGAATGCTTCTTTTGTAAGGGCCAACCAGGCCGATTCTGTTTCCAAGGTGATTGGAGAATCTCCTTATCGGATCATTCTTTGCGGTGATTTCAACGATGTGCCCGGCTCTTATTCTTATCGGACTGTCCGAAAAGGGCTGAAGGATGCTTGGGTTGAAAACGGGAAAGGTTGGGGCAACACTTTCCATGAAAACCTTTTCCTTTTTCGTATTGATTTCATCATGCATTCCCCCAATATCAGATCCACACAGGTTAAGGTGGATAAGGTGAACTATTCCGATCATTATCCCATCTGGGCCAATTTGGAACTGTAATGAGCCCGGAAATGCTGTTTGTGGACGTTGTACTACCGCTCCCCTTATCTCAAACCTACACTTATTTTGTTCCTGAGGAGCTGGCCTCTACTATCCAGGTTGGATGCAGGGTTATTGTGCCTTTGGGCACCCGTAAGCTTTACACCGGCATTGTGCTGGATGTTCACCGGGAAAAGACTTTGGAATACAAGACCAAACCGGTTTATTCCCTTCTGGACGAAACACCCATTTTGGTAGGTCCCCAGCTTGAATTCTGGCGCTGGATTTCTTCTTACTACATGTGCTCTTTTGGTGAAGTGATGAAAGCAGCTTTGCCTTCGGGTCTCAAACTGGAGAGCGAAACACTGGTTTCTTTGTCTGATGATTTTGAGGCAGGCAGCTCTTTGAAAGAACGCGAATCAAGGATCCTTGATGTTCTTGTTCCTGGAAAAGCGGTTTCTTTGCTGGAATTGAGCAAAACCAGCGGCATTGTCAATGTTTTGCCTGTAGTCAACCATTTGATGGAGATGGGAGCACTTGTTGTTTCGGAAGGATTGCGGACCTCCTACAAACCAAAGACCATAGCTTGTGTGCGTTTGACAGAGACCTATTTTAAGGATAGGGAAAAATTGAAGCAAGTGATGGATGAGGCTTCGAGAGCCAAAAAACAAGTGGAAATCCTGATGGCCTATTTGGAACTTTCTGCTTTTTTCCGAGAAAAAGACCCCTTGGAAGTGGATAGAAAAGAGCTGTTGAAACGTGCCGGAGCTTCCTCTGCTATCCTGCATGCGCTCTGTAAGAAAAATATACTTGAGATATACGACAAAGAGGTGGACAGGCTTTCCAAATCGGAAGAGGCTGAATCCGGACTTTCATCCTTGAGCGAAAAACAAGAGGAAGCGTTGTCGTCCCTTCGGACTTGTTTTCAGGAACATGCCGTTTGTCTGTTGCATGGCCTGACCTCTTCCGGCAAGACGGAAATATACATCCATTTGATGGAAGAATGTATTCGTTCCGGCAAACAGGTACTCTATTTGGTGCCCGAAATAGCTTTGACCACTCAGCTATCCGACCGCTTAAGACGTGTGTTTGGAAGCAGACTCGGAGTTTACCATTCCAAGTTCCCCGATGCCGAGCGTGTTGAAATCTGGAACAAAATGGTCAGGGGCGAAGACTATCAGGTAGTGCTTGGGGTGAGGTCCTCCATTTTTCTGCCTTTCCGCAATCTTGGCCTGATCATCGTGGATGAGGAACATGAGGGGAGCTTCAAACAGCAGGATCCTGCTCCGAGGTATCATGCCCGCAATGCGGCTATGGTACTGGCTTCCATGCATAATGCCAAAACTTTGCTCGGAACGGCGACCCCCAGCCTGGAGACCTATTACAATTGCGAAAATGGCAGATACGGGCTTGTTGAGCTTTTCACCCGTCATTTTGAGATGGCCATGCCTGAGATTATAGCCGTCAATACCAAGGAACTTAGGCGAAAAAAGATCATGAAGACTTTGTTTTCCCCCTTTCTTGTCGAAAAAATGGAGCAGGCACTCCGGTCGGGAGAGCAGGTCATTCTTTTTCAGAACCGAAGAGGATATGCACCTCTCATTGAATGCAAAACTTGTGGCTGGGTACCTAAATGTGAGCGTTGCGATGTTTCGCTGACCCTTCATAAATACCACAATAAACTGACTTGTCATTATTGTGGATTTGAACATGAAGTGCCCCAGGTGTGTCCTTCCTGTGGATCTTCATCTCTTTCTACGCATGGTTTTGGTACGGAGCAGATCGAAGAGGAGGTAAAGGCTTTTTTCCCCGGAGCAAGGATAGCCAGGATGGATACCGACACTACCCGGAGCAGAAGCTCTTATGAGCATATCATCCATGATTTTGAATCGCATAAGACGGATATTCTGATTGGCACGCAAATGGTGACCAAAGGGCTCGATTTTGACCATGTCCGGGTGGTTGGCATTTTGAATGCCGACCAGATGCTGAATTTTCCTGATTTCAGGGCTTATGAACGGTCTTTTCAACTTATGGCGCAGGTAAGTGGCAGGGCAGGACGCAGAGGAGAACGCGGGCAGGTGGTTATTCAGACCTCTGATCCCGAGCAGGTGGTTATCCGTGAAGTTATTGCAAATGATTTCAGGAACTTTTTCAACCGTGAAATGCAGATGCGAAAGCAATTTTCTTATCCACCATTCACAAGAATCATACAGATACGCTTTAAGCATAAAGACCTTTCGGTGGTGCGTCGGGCGGCTGTTGCCTATGCCGGTTTAATTCGGCCGGTGTTTGGCCGGAGGCTTTTGGGGCCTGACCAGCCTCCCGTTTCGCGTGTCAATAATTATTTCTTACAACATTTGCTGCTGAAAGTGGAAACGGATGCGTCTGTTTCTAAAGTCAAGGATATTCTTTACGATGCGGCATCTTCTTTTAAGCAAGACTCTGATTTTAGAGCGGTTCAGATAAGTTTTGACGTAGATCCCCTTTAATGGCTTCTCTGTTCCCCTTGACTTTTAAGCTTTTGACAGGCTGCATCGTAACGATAATGTGAAAAATCTGTATAATTGCAACGAAAATTGCCGAAGCAAATGGTTTTTTCATACATTTGCAGGCTTACATTGAGAAAAGTATAATTAGATAACATTCATAATAAAATGAGGATTTTTACCAAAAGCATTTTTATAGCAGTTGCGGCTTGTTTCGGTTTGATGTATACTTCCTGTAAGGACGAAGATGCTGCTGTTACGGCAAAAACAGGTTCTGTCATTAACGCCAGTGCTTCATCCGGAACCTTTTTAGGAACGGTGGAAGTTTCCGGAACGAATCTTGTTGAGACAGGTATTGTGTACTCTTCCTCGGTGACTTATCCGAAGATTACCAATAGCAGACGTGTCGCTGCCAGCAGCAGTTCCATGAAAGATTTTGAGGTGATCATCTCTGGTCTCAGAAGCGACTCAACCTATCGCTACAGGACGTATGCGACGACTTCGGATACGACCTATTATGGTACATCTCTTTATTTTCTTCCCACGAATCCGCTGACATTTAATTCGGTTACAGTTCAGGGTGGAAAATTTAAAATGGGTGCAACGACCGAGCAGGCTGATTCTGCAAAGGCCAACGAGAGTCCTGCTCACGATGTAACGTTAAGTACTTTTCGGATGGGTAAGTTTGAAGTGACGAATGCAGAGTTTGCACGTTTTCTGAAAAGTCGTTGTGTTACTTCAGGAGGTTCGGCCATGTGTGCCGACGGTAGCTCCCATGTCTTGCTCATTGAAAATCTGAGAGGGTTGTACCACGACTCAGACAGTGCATCCTGGATCCTTAGGGATAAGCAATACGCCAATTATCCTATGGTCAATGTAACCTGGTATGGCGCACAGGAATATTGCAGATGGGCCGGAGGTCGACTTCCTACAGAAGCAGAATGGGAATTTGCGGCTCGTGAAGGTACTTCTGCCAGGGGGTTTCTTTACAGTGGAAGCAATACAGCCAGCGATGTGGCCTGGTTTAACATTACTCCCAACAGTCACGAAAATCCGGTTCACCTTGGTGGTTTGAAGGCAGCTAATAATCTTGGTATTTATGATATGACCGGAAATGTCTGGGAATGGGTGTACGATTGGTACGATACATATACCTCTGCTGCTCAGACAAATCCTACCGGTATTTCTGACGATGAAGCAGAAAATGCGGATAACATCAACAAGGTTCGGCGTGGCGGATGCTGGGCCGATAGCACGGATGTCTCGTTGCGCGTCTCTTGCCGTGCTTCCAGTGCTTCAACATTGCCTACAGGGACTACGGGATTTAGAATGGTGAAAGATGTAGAATAACCATTATCGGAGATTTGATAATATAAACCATAAAAAAATCCGCAGCCGTTAAGCTGCGGATTTTTTTATGGACTGTAAACCTTTACGCCAATTTTTTACGTATATCGGCTGCAACCTTCTCCATTGCGTTCGGAGTTGGTTTTAGCTTGGGGTTGGAAAACAGCATGTCCGATTCCTTTTGGATGGGAATCAGATGGATGTGTGCGTGAGGCACTTCCAGCCCTATTACAGCTGATCCGATACGCTTGCAGGGTACTGCCTTCTTGATGGCACCAGCAATCTTTTTTGCAAAGATATTGATGTCGGCAATGTCTTGATCGTCCAGATCGTAGAGATAGTCTATTTCCTTTTTGGGAATGACCAGTGTGTGTCCCATTGTCAAAGGGTTGATATCTAAAAAAGCGAAAAACTTGTCGTTTTCGGCTATTTTATAACAAGGAATTTCTCCCGATACGATTTTGCTGAAAATACTTGCCATGATTCAATTATTTTGCGAGCGCGATGTTTTTGACTTCAAAAGTAAGAATACCGGCAGGGACATGGATGTCCACGATGTCACCGATTTTCTTGCCAAGTAATCCTTTTGCAATTGGTGTGCTTACGGATATTTTCTTTTCCTTCAGATTGGCTTCGGAATCAGAAACAATGGAATATACGACTTCTTGCTTGGTCTTTGTGTTCAACAACGTAACCTCGGTCAGGATTTGAACTGTATCTGTGTTGATCTTGCTTTCATCCAGGATGCGTGCGTTTCTGAAAAGCTCCTTGAGTTGGGAAATTTTCATTTCCATCATGCCTTGAGCTTCTTTGGCTGCGTCGTATTCTGCATTTTCAGAAAGGTCCCCCTTATCTCGTGCCTCTGCAATCTGCTGTGAAATTCTTGGACGTTCCACTGTTTCCAGATGTTCGATCTCTTTTTCTAACTTTTTGTAACCGTCTTCGGTCATGTAACTAACTGCCATATCAGGTCCTCCTTTTTCAGAATTAATTATAGATTGGACATATAAAACAAAAAGAATTCCGGCCGGAACCGGAACTCTCATTATGATATTAACTGCAAATATATAAAATAATTATATGTTTGTCAAGTTGTTTGCTCGTGTTTTAAAACATGTTTTACAAAAGCTTAATGATCTCTTTGTTGATGTCAGACACTTGTGCGTCACGGGCAACGATGTTTCCCGCCCTGTCTATCAGGAAAAACGTCGGAAGTGCCTGGACGTTGTAAGTGACAAGATAACTGGATTGAATGCTGTTTTTGTCATGAACGCAAACCCATGGAAGGTTGGAAGCTCCAGTCTTCCAAAAGTTCTCGTCTGTATCCAGGGAAATCTGATAGATTTCAAAACCCTGGTTCTTGTATTTGTTGTAGATTTCACGGAGCTTCAGGTTTCGAGTTGCAGAAAATTCGGTCTGGTAAGCGGTGAAATCAAGCAAGACCACTTTGCCTCGTAATGAAGATAGAGTAGTTTTTTTGCCGTAGATGTTGGGCAGCTGTATTTCGAAGTGTGCGTTGCTCGTTTCTGTTTTAAGAACTACGTTGCTTTTTTCTTCAGTCTTTCGGAGGACCTTCAGGCCTTGCAGGGTCATGTTGACGATGTTCTTACTTCTGTCGGCTTTGGGATAGTACGTGTCCCAGGCTGTGGCTACGGCTGCGTAGCATCTGTTGTCAGCCTTGTTGAACGGATCAAAGATCAGGTAGTTGTGTATGCGTTGGAACAAAGCATAGTATGCGGCCGGAGATTTCGGATCCTTGTAGATTAATGTCCTGGCGGTGTTGCGCTGCTTTTCAAGCAAGCTTTCCAGTTTTTTTTGGTAGCTGCTGTCGGCCAGCTGCTTGTTCTGGTACAGCTTTCCAAGGGAATCAATGCTGGTCAGTGTTTTGGTTTGCAAGTCTGAGAGACCTTTTATCTGCCTGCATATCTCAGAGCCTTCCACGGTGTAGTCTTTACCAAAATGTTTGCCGTCGGAGTTGATGGTTACCGAAACGGTAGAGTCGGCACCCATTTGGATGAACTGATTGCCAAGTCGCAGTTGGTAAAACTCCGGAGCGCCGGGTAAATCTGTTTTGAATTTATAAGCCCCGTCTTCGTCAAGCTTGACCGAATCCAGAATGACTGTTTTGTTGATTCCGTAAAGTTCAAAATAGAGGGTTTTGCCTTTCGCATTGCTGATATTTCCCTTCACTTTGAGCTGGGGATTTCTGGAACATGCGGCTAAAAGCATCAGAAGGCAAAGGCCTGCATAAAAGGTGCGATTCTTCATCAGATACTAAATTTGAGGGCAAACCTACAGAATATTGTCGATTTGGCCAAACAAAAGATCTCAAAACCTTGATAAAAAATGTTTTGTGTCACTTCGTTCATCAGAAGGTTTTAAAAACGTTTTATATCCCTCTGTAACTTATTCTTTTGTTTAGTTGGGTGTGTTTTGCATTTATTTTGCTAACTTTGCGCGATTTTATCAGAAAGAAAAAAAGACAATTTTTAAAAAGACGTTTTTAATATGATTAACCCGATTGTCAAAACAATTGAACTTGGTGATGGAAGAACCGTTACCATAGAAACCGGGAAATTAGCAAAACAAGCAGACGGCTCCGTCATGGTCCGTATGGGTGACACGATGTTGCTCGCTACAGTTTGTGCTGATGTAGATGCCACTCCCGGTACCGATTTTATGCCTTTGCAGGTAGAGTACAAAGAAAAATTTGCTGCAGCTGGCCGTTTCCCCGGTGGTTTCACCAAACGTGAAGGCCGCGCAGGCGATTCTGAAATTCTGGTTTCCCGTATGGTAGACCGAGTATTACGTCCACTCTTCCCCGACAATTACCACGCTAATGTCATTGTCAATGTTATCCTTTTCTCTGCCGATGGCAAGGATATGCCGGATGCATTGGCCGGTCTGGCTGCTTCTGCCGCTATCGCCGTATCCGATATACCTTTTCACGGACCGATCTCTGAAGTCCGCGTTGCCCGCATCGACGGTCAATACAAGATTAACCCCACTTTCCAGGAACTCGAAAGAGCCGATATGGATCTGATGGTAGGTGCTACCTATGAAAACATCATGATGGTGGAGGGTGAAATGAAAGAATTGCAGGAATCCGATGTCCTTGAAGCTCTGAAAGTAGCTCACGATGCCATCAAGGTTCAGTGCAAGGCTCAGATGGAGCTCACTGAAATGGTTGGTAAGACAGAAAAACGTACCTACTGCCACGAAGTCAACGACGAAGACCTGAAAAAGGATGTATGGGCCAAGACGTATGACAAGGCTTATGTTGTTGCTACATCCTGCAATACCGACAAGCATTCCCGTATGGAAAACTTTGATGCCATCATCAAGGAATATCTGGCTGCCATGACTCCTGAAGAAGCTGCTGAAAAAACAGATTTGGCTGCTCGTTACTACCACGATGTGGAAAAAGAAGCCATGCGCCGTTCCATTCTGGATGAAGGCAAACGTCTGGATGGCCGTAAGACTACGGAAATCCGTCCTATCTGGTGTGAAGTAGATTATTTGCCCGGCTGTCATGGTTCGGCAGTCTTCACCCGTGGCGAAACCCAATCCCTGACTTCCGTCACCTTGGGTACCAAGATGGATGAAAAGATGGTGGACGATGTTCAGGATCAAAGCAAGCAAAGATTTTTGCTTCACTATAATTTCCCACCTTTCTGTACAGGTGAAGCCCGTGCGAGCCGCGGTATTGGCCGTCGCGAAATCGGTCATGGAAACCTGGCGCACCGTGCCTTAAAAAACATGCTTCCTAAGGACTATCCTTACGTTGTACGTGTTGTTTCAGATATTCTTGAATCGAACGGTTCTTCTTCCATGGCTACGGTTTGCGCCGGAACTCTGGCTTTGATGGATGCCGGTGTTAAAATCAAAAAACCTGTATCCGGCATTGCCATGGGGCTGATCGCTGATCCGGGAGCCACTAAATACGCCGTTCTTTCCGATATTCTGGGTGACGAGGATCACCTGGGTGACATGGACTTCAAGGTGACCGGTACCAGAGACGGTATCACTGCCACCCAGATGGACATCAAGTGTGACGGTCTGAGCTTCGAAATCCTTGAAAAGGCTTTGATGCAGGCTCGCGAAGGCCGCATGCACATCCTTGGCAAAATTACCGAATGTCTTGCTGAACCCCGCGAAGACCTCAAGCCTAATGCTCCGCGTATCGAGACACTCTGGATTCCGAAGGAATTCATCGGTGCTGTCATCGGACCTGGCGGAAAGATTATCCAAGGTATTCAGGAAGAAACCGGTGCTACCGTTACCATCGAAGAACTCGAAGGCAAAGGTCGCGTAGAGGTTTCTGCCAATAACAAGGCTGTAATTGATGCTGCTATGTTCAAGATCAAGGGTATCGTAGCCATTCCTGAACCAGGAGAAACCTATAAGGGAAAGATCCGTTCCATCATGCCTTACGGTGCGTTTGTTGAATTCATGCCTGGCAAGGATGGCTTGCTGCACATCTCCGAATTTGACTGGAAACGTCTCGAAACGGTTGAAGAAGCCGGCTTCAAGGAAGGCGACGAAATTGATGTCAAACTGCTCGAAATTGATCCCAAGACCGGTAAGTACAAACTTTCACGCAAGGTTTTGATGCCAAAGCCTGAAGGCTATGTGGAACGTCCTGCACGCGAACGCAGCGAACGTCCTTCCCGTGATCGTGGCGAACGCCCTGCACGTCCAAGCCATAAAGAAGATTGATTCTTTTAATACAAAGACAAGCTCCGGAAGACTACCTTTCGGAGCTTTTTTTATGCTTTCTCCATAAATTATTTCATATTGTTGATGGGAAAATGGGGCCGATATCGCTAAAAATCACTAACTTTGCACCCTCTTTGAGAAAAGAGACCGTTCCGCTTTTGACTTTGTGAAAGGTCGGTTCATTTCATAAAAAATTAAAAGGTAAAAATGATTACAGTTAACAATCTTAAGGTTCAGTTTGGGAAACGTGTTTTGTTTCAGGATGTGAATCTCAAATTTACGCAGGGAAACTGCTACGGTATTATTGGTGCCAACGGTGCCGGAAAGTCCACTTTGCTGAAAGTGCTCAGCGGGGATGTGGAACCAGTCAGTGGTACGATCACATTCGGCCCTGGCGAACGTCTTTCTGTACTGAAACAAGACCACTTTGAGTTTGATGCGATCACTGTCATGGATACCGTATTGATGGGACACGATAAGCTGTGGGCCGTCAAGACTGAAAAGGATGTGCTTTACATGAAGGAGGACTTCTCCGATGCGGACGGCATCCGTGCTTCTGAACTGGAAGAAAAATTTGCAGAGATGGACGGCTGGAATGCTGAAAGCAGCGCTGCAGCTTTGCTGAGCGGACTTGGTATCAAGGAAGAACTTCATTATATGTTGATGGGTGATATCGGCAACAAGGAAAAGGTTCGTGTTTTGCTGGCCCGTGCTTTGTTCGGCAATCCCGACAACCTCTTGCTTGATGAGCCAACCAATGACCTTGATGTAGAAACCGTAATGTGGCTGGAGAATTATCTCGCAAACTACGACAACACCGTTCTGGTGGTTTCCCACGACCGTCGTTTTCTAGATTCTGTCAGTACCCATACCGTAGATATTGATTTCAACAAGATACAGCTTTATGCCGGTAACTACAGTTTCTGGTATGAATCAAGCCAGCTGGCACTCCGTCAGCAACAAAACCAAAACAAGAAGGCCGAAGAAAAGAAGAAGGAATTGGAAGAATTCATTCGCCGGTTCAGTGCCAATGTTGCTAAATCCCGCCAGGCAACCAGCCGCAAGAAGATGCTTGAGAAGCTCAATATTGAGGATATTCAGGCCTCTTCCCGCCGTTACCCGGGTATCATCTTTACTCCTGACCGTGAGCCGGGAAACTCTGTGCTTGAAGTTCATGGGCTGAGTGCCAGTGTCGATGGAAAAGTTCTTTTCCGTGACGTGAACATTAATGTGGAGAAAGGAGATAAGATTTGTTTCCTTTCACAGGATTCCAGGGCGATGACCGCTTTTTTTGAAATCATCTGTGATAAACAGAAAGCGGATGCCGGAACCTACAATTGGGGCATCACCATTACGCCAGCCTACTTACCTGTGGACAATACCGAATTTTTTAACACCGACCTGAACCTCGTGGACTGGCTTGGTCAATTTTCTGAAGACACCAGTGAAAGCTACGTGCGCGGATATCTGGGTCGGATGTTGTTTGCCGGTGAAGAAATTTATAAGAAGGCCTCTGTGCTTTCAGGAGGGGAGAAGATGCGCTGCATGATTTCACGTATGATGCTTAAGAATGCCAATGTACTGGTGCTGGACTCTCCTGCCAACCATTTGGACCTGGAATCCATTCAGGCATTTAACAATACGCTGACTGCGTTTAAGGGGAATGTTCTGATGTCTTCACACGATCGTGAGTTCATACAGACAGTATGCAACCGCATCATTGAGCTGACTCCGAATGGTATTATCGATAAGATGACCGATTATGAAAGCTATATCCTCGACCCCATTGTGAAGGAACAACGGGAGCGTATGTATAAATAATTCAAGAATGACGGGAACTTAGAGTTCCCGTTGCTCTTCCAGATTTTCGTCTTCCCAGGAGTCGTCGTCTTCAGCCGCAGAATTGATAAGTTCCATCAGTTCTTCGGCTTTTTCTTTGTCTTTTTCAAAGATATGCAGGCGAACGCCAAAGACGCCTTCGGAAAGTATACTGCCTGTCCATGGGCTATTTTCGTTGCTCAAAAAACAGGAAATGTTGTTGGATTCGAGCGCTCCCTTTACGATGGAAGCTTCTCCTAGTGTGGAAAACTCCATGAAAACAATTGTCTTATCATTATCCATCGCTGTCAAATTTTAATTGAATTTCTTTATTACAAATGGCATACAGCCAGAAATCCACCAGAAACTGAGGTAAAAGTAGGAAATTTAATCCTAAAAGAGAAAAATTGTTTAAAAAGAAAAAAGCGATTGAATTGCAGCTTCTTTTTGTAAATCCAAAGTATGCTTATATCTTAGCCTTCTCAAGGGTGGATACTTTTTGGAGCGACTCTTTGGCCGAAAAAAAAGATCCTTGTCATTTGTTGAATTATGAAATGGAAGAGTTTTTGAGCTCGAATAAACTGAAAAGATAATACATGAAAATTTACAACAAGATTTTGGGTCTGGCCTTTTTTTACGGTTTTTTACCAACGTTGCAGGCCCAGAACGTTGGTATTCCTGAATTCCGTTTGGATGCTACTCAGGCAAAAGGAGGAGAACTTATCAAGACGGATGAAGGTCTTTCCGCTGTATTGTTTCCTTCTGCCGCACCTGTCAACGATAAGATTTCCTGGGTAATAGACGGCTTTTTGCCTGCTGGTCTTTGGCAAGTGGAAATGGAATTCTATCAGCCCGACGGCGCTTTTTCGCCCAATCAGGTAATATCTTTCGAAGCTGAAAAAGGTGAAAAGCTTGCTCAGTTGGACCTTTATTATATCGGATTTACCAAAGGTAAATTCACCAGAAGCTTCGGTTTGTATAGTGATAAGGTGATTTCTGCACTGTCGTTGATAAAAAACGGACAGCGTAATCTGAATACAGTCAGCGTCCGTTCCATTAGAATTTTTCCGGCCACAGCCGCCTCGCTTGAGAAACTACAGTTTGTTTTTCATCTTTCGGGAGATGGCCGGCAGGTGAGTTTGCCCATACCTTTGCTCTCGGGCATTTATATTGGAAATACACCGAAACCTGTTGTGTTGACCTGGCATTTGCCTGATGGCCGGTGTTTCAGTACCCCCATGGCAAACGAACACCGAGTTTTTCTGGATCGATTCGCAATGCCGTTGACCGTGTCGGGTGATCCATTGAATGACATACAGCTAACGCGTTTTCCTGTATCGGCAGGTCCGGATATGAGCAGTGCAGGCGACTTGCCTCTGATCGTGGCTATGGACTCTACCAAGAAGGAAAAACGATCCCTGACGTTGATCGGGTATAAGGGCAAGGAAACGCCAAGGCTAGATTTGTTCCCGTATGCTAAAACCATGGCCGTTGTAACCAGTTGGGACGATGGACAGGAAAAGGATATCCAGTTGATGGAGACCCTTCTTAAATATAAAATGAAAGGGACTTTTTTTATGAACCGTAATTCCTCAATGATCCCCAGACTTCGTGAACTGGAAGCAAACGGGATGGAGGTGGGTTCTCACTCCTGGAGCCATCCTGCTTTTTACAATTCATCGCCAAAGCGCTGTGTGGATGAGGCTGTGGAGATGCGCCGCTTTTTGGAAAAAGAGGTGAATCACCCTGTTATTTCTTTTGCGTATCCTTTCAATTACCAGCCGGCTTATGATATGGATGGAAATTATGTACTGCGATCTATTCGCCAGGCCGGTTATTGGTCGGCTCGAGCAACGACCACAGGTGAAAACCGGATTGACAGTATCTCTGAACCTTTGGCCATGCGTCCGGATTTCCATTTCAAAGTTGGAGCCATCCAAACCAGGGAGCGGTTGGAAGAATTGCTGAGAAAGCCAGGATCAATCCTGTACATTTGGGGACATAGTTACGAGCTGGCCGGTGAGGGCCAGGGTACTCTGGAAGCCGTTCTGGCTACTGTGGCCAATCGTCCGGAGATATGGTATGCGACTTTGGGGGAACTAATGACTTGGCAAAATATTCGAACGAACCTGAAGATAGAATCCTCATCTAAAAATACCGGCGGAAAAGATCTGATCCTGGAAATGTCCTGGCTGCATCCCTCTTTGCGGCAATTTCCCCTAAGCTTCACTGTGCCCGAAGGTATAAAAGAGGTTTTGTGGCAAGGTAAAAAAATCCCTGTGATAAACGGGCATATTCAGTTGCCGTGGTAATTAAGCCATTGAATTTACGGCAGGATTATTTTTTCTTGCCATAGCCCTTGCCTTTGTGACGTCCACCTTTGGGACGTGGCTTTGATGGGTTGTATTCCGGACCTTCTCCTACCTCTTCGGGTAGTGGTACCCTGTATATGGTTTTGTTCAGGAACTTTTCTATGTGGTCGAATGATTCCTGTTCGTCTTCTGAGACGAAGGTGATGGCAAGACCTTCTGCGCTGGCGCGGGCTGTTCTTCCAATGCGGTGAACGTAATCCTCCGAGTCGTGTGGTACGTCGTAGTTTATGACTACACTGATATCCTCAATGTCTATACCTCTGGATACGATGTCGGTGGCAACCAGTATATTTACCTTGCCATTCTTGAAATCGTACATCGTGCTGTCGCGCTGGGACTGGTCAAGATCCGAATGCATCTCGGCTACGGAGAGTTTCATGCCGCGCAGGGTACGAGTGACTTCCTTGACCTTGATTTTGGAAGAAGCAAAGATGATGACTTTGTCGGGTACCAGTTCGGCAAAGAGCTGTTTCACGATATAGGCTTTCTGTCTTTCATAACAAATGTAGGCAGATTGTATGATTTTTTCGTTTGGCTTGGAGACGGCCAGACGAATTTCTTCCGGGTTGCTGAGTATGGTTTTGGCCAGTTCGCGGATCTTGGCGGGCATGGTGGCTGAGAACAGCATGGTCTGGCGACGCTTGGGCAGTTCATTGACCACTTGCATGATATCGTCGAAGAAACCCATGTCAAGCATGCGGTCGGCTTCATCCAGAATGAAATATTGCACTTGGGAAATGTCGATCAGTCCCAGCTTCAGGTAGGAAAGAAGCCTTCCAGGAGTGGCGATCACTATATCAACCCCAGCCTGCAGGCCCTTTTTCTGTTGTTCCCAGATAATGCCGTCACTGCCACCGTATACGGCGACTGAAGAAACCGGAAGATAATAGGCAAATCCTGCAACCTGCTGGTCAATTTGTTGGGCCAGCTCACGGGTCGGAACCATGATGATGGCGTTGATGGCATCTTCAGGGTGGTCTTCCTTGACAAGGTTATTGAGGATGGGAAGCAAGTATGCGGCTGTCTTTCCTGTGCCCGTTTGTGCGCAAGCTATCAGGTCTTTTCCTTCAAGCAAAATGGGAATTGCCTGTTCCTGCACAGGAGTGCAATCCTGAAAATTCATGGCCCAAAGGCCATCCAGTACGTCTTCTTCTAGATCTAATTCGTCAAATGTCATATATGTTGCATCAGTATCAACAGCCGAACTGGCTGATAATAAATGCAAAGAAACAAAAAAAAGACGGGATTCCGGTCAACTCTACCTGAAAATCCATGACCACCTCTGAAAGGAGGAACGGCCGGACTTGCCGGATAGCCTCGATTTTCTTAGTTTCTTGCTCAGAAAATCAAGATAAAACAGTATAGAGTAGCAATATGACAATAAGATATGCCAGAATGTGAAAAAAAGCTTTGTCCTGTTTGTCGGGTTGTTGTACTTTAGCCGTCAAATTGAATAAAGACATGAATTTATCTCTGAAGAATAGGTCAGGATGGATCCTGACCCTGCTATTTTGTTTTTCATCGCTTGTTCCGGCCAATGCTCAGAAAAGATATACCGTGATGGGTATCGGGGATTCCATAACGGAAGGCAGTCCCGATTTCAGCGCTTATCTCTATCCGCTTTGGCGAATGCTGTTCTCTTCTGGATACGATGTTGAATTCATTGGGCCAAGAACCTGCAAGTGCAGGGTGACACACATCAAGTGCTCGGCTACCGGAGGAACTACCGTTGAGTATGCCGAATCGAAAATCGACAGCATCTATAGGGCCTATCCTGCTGATATAATCCTGTTGCACGGTGGACACAATCACTTTGCAGAGGAAAAGCCCATTCCAGGCATCATCGCTGCCCAGGAATCCATTATTTCCAAAATCAGGGCCATCAACCCGAAGGTCAGGATTCTTGTAGCACAGGTTATCACCAGCGGCAAACTCCCCAAATATTCCTACATCCCTGAACTGAACAGGGAAATAGCCAAAATGGTGAAGCGACAGCACAGCGAAAACGTGATACTAGTCAATCAGGCAAAAGGTTTCGACTGGAGAAAATACACGGTTAAGGACAAGGTCCATCCCAATCAGGCCGGTGCAGAGAAAATGGCCGGCGTATGGTTTAAGACTCTCAAGAAAATCATGATTCCTTCAACACCGGCCTTTAAACCTGAGATTGTAAGCTATAAAACGTCCGATACCTGCGATCTGAAACTGCATATATTTAAGCCTGCCGGTATCCGGAAAGGCGAAAAAAGACCTGTTATCGTATTTTTCTTTGGTGGTGGCTGGAGCTACGGTACGCCGTTGCAGTTCTACCGGGAATGTACATATTATGCCTCCAAGGGCATAGTGGCCATAGCTGCTGATTACCGTATTAATTTCCTTAATAAAACTACTGCTTTTGAAAGTGTAGCGGATGCAAGGGATGCCATCCGTTGGATACGGATGCATGCTCTTCATCTGAATGCCGATACGGCAAGAATAGCCGCTGCCGGCGCTTCTGCCGGTGGACATTTGGCTGCGGTGACAGGTATCATTGATGAAAAACCGGTTGGAAAGGTAAGCTCCAAGGCCGATCTGCTGTTGCTTTATTATGCCGTAGTGGATAACAGCAATAGAGGTTACGGCTCTGATGCCATCAAAGAAAGGTATCAGGAAATTTCACCCATTCACAACATAAATCCTCAATCGCCGGCTACTCTTTTCATTCTGGGCACCAAAGATCCGATCGTATCGGTCCAGACTGCCCGGGATTTCGTGGCAAAACTCAGGGATAACGGTGTTTATGGTGAACTGCATCTTGTTGAAGGGGCTGGTCATCCCATATTTTCCTACACCCAGCCTTTGACGGATGTTTTTTACCGTATTAGGGAACTTACGGATGCCTTTTTGGATAAAAATGGATATTTTACTGGTTTCTGATAAGTCTGTAATAGAAGTTGATAGCTTTATTAAAGCTATTTTTGGCGATTCTTTCATCTATGCCGTGGATTCTGGTCATGTCTTTGGCGTTAACATACAAAGGTGCAAACTTGTAGATGTTCCTGCTGATACGGCTGTAGTTCCTGCTGTCGGAGGAAGCTAACATCAGTGTCGGTGCTATGATGGCTTCTGGATAGACTTGTCTGATGGCTCTTTGAATAGTCTGGAAGCCAGGGGTTCTGACGGGCGATACTTGTGTCGGTTCACTGGCTCCCTGGTCTATGCTCAACTTGACCCTATCGTCGGAAATGGCTTTCTTGATTTTTCCAAGAAGAACGGCCGATGTTTCACCCGGCAGGATGCGGTAATTGATGACAGCTTCTGCCTGGGTGGAAAGTACGTTGGCTTTTTCCCCTGCTCGAAGGATGGTGGGTGCTGCTGTTGTACTGACCAAAGCATTTCCTGAAGCGGTTTTTTTATAAATGCTGATGATGGTTTTCTTGAAAATCCAGGAGTTGGCAAACAAGATTTTGGCATACCAGGGCATTTCAGGGCCAATATACCGGATAAAATCGCCTACAGAACCTTCGATGCCTGTTTTCATAGGTATGGCAAGTGTCTTTTCCATCGCCTTGCTCAGTACGGAAATGGCTGTTTCTTTTTCAGGGGTGGAAGAATGTCCACCTTCCATCTTTACCGAAAGAGTCACCGATGCCTGGCCTTTCTCGGAAGTTCCGATCAGGGCCACCGGCCTATTGACCATGGGAATCATACCCTGGGTGATAGCCATACCTTCGTCCAGAATGTATTTGGCTTTAATACCTCTTTTCTCCAAAATCGATGCCATAACTTTGGCTCCCCTCTTTCCGCTGAGCTCTTCGTCGTGTCCAAAAGCCAGGTAAAGAGTCCGTTCCGGCTGATATTTTTCTGCAAGGAGTTTTTCCACTGCTTCAAGGATGGAAATCATGGAGGCCTTGTCGTCCAGACTGCCTCTTCCCCAAATGAAAGAATCGTCTGTTTTTCCTGAGAAGGGAGGATAAGTCCAGGTGGCCGGATCAACGGCCGGAACGACGTCCATATGGGCCATCAGAATGATCGGCTTCAGTGTTTTGTCCGTTCCTTCCCAAGTGTAAAGCAGGCTGAAGGAAGAAAAGGTTTCCTTCCTGAGTCTGGAATGAACCAGAGGGTATGTCTCTGCAAGAAACTGATGGTAGCGTTTGAAGGCCGCACTGTCAACGGGCAGGTCCTGTCCGTAGGAAATGGTCGGAATCGCGATGGCCTTGGAAAGATGTTCTATGGGGGCCTGTCCAAAATCGAGCGTTTTCAATGGCTTTTCCTTTTTTTGCATGGAGGAAAAGACCGCTGCCCTAAAAGATAGAACGACCAATAAAGTTATTATGAGGCCTAACAGTGTCAGCAATACTTTTTTCATATGGGTGAAGGAGGTTGTTTGATTTATACTTTAGCAGAGAACAATGCCTGAAAAGCATTAGTTTCTGGTGCCGGATTTTTCTTCCTGAAGTACAGGAGTCTTTAACTATTTTGCAATTGCCTAAGATATTAATTTAGTCATTTATTTTGATAAATAATTTTATAAATTACATTTGCAAATAAATAACGAATTTAAGATGACCTCCAAACATAAACGATGGATAGACATCTCTAAAGGCCTTGGAATCCTGCTTGTCGAATTTAGTCATATCGGATTGTTCCCTGGTTTTTGGTTGGTCGATCCTTTTTTTGTCTCTGTCTTTTTTCTTGTTTCTGGATATACTTATAAAAACGAGTCAGTACCCTACAGGGACTTTATCCTTAAGAAGGCTAGAAGGCTCCTGGTTCCCTATCTATTCTTCAATGTCATTTATCTGAGCGTTAATGCCTTTCTGCACCAGGATGTTCTTCTGAATGCCATCGGTATTCTTTATTCGAGGTTTTTCCTGTATGCAGGCGAACGAGCAGACAATATCACTTTTCTCAGCATGTTGGACAATTCGCCGACATGGTACCTGACGGCCATGTTTGTAGCTCTGATTTTCTTCAAAGTCTTGATGGATTGCGAAAAAAAGGTGAAGCTGTTGATGGTTGGTGTTTTCATTCTATTGACTTTTGTCTTGAACAAATTGCCCATACTTTTACCCTGGAGCATTGATTGCGCTTTTCTTTTTGCGATCCTGATGCTGGTGGGCTATATGCTGAAAGAAAAAGATGTGGAGGGCCTGATTGCAAAAACAAAAAAGAGCACGCTGGCTTTGTCAGGTTTGGTGCTGATTGCCGTATACGTTCTCCTCACGATTTACAATGGTAAAGTTAATCTATCCATCAGAGTGCTCGGGCAAAGCGTGATTGTCATGATTCTGACAGCTTCGTTGGGTAGTATTTTGTGTATGGCGGTTTCCAAATGCCTGGAGAACAATCTGGCCGGCAAATGGCTTGCTGTTGTCGGTAATCATTCCCTGACCATATTCTGCACTCACCTCATGGTTTTCACCATTATCCGAAAGGGCTTGTCTGTTGTTGGAATGGCCGGCACCGACACTTTTCCCTTCAATGCTGTTATTGTCCTTGTCACGACAGTCGTTTGCATCGGTCTATCAAAAGTACTTAAGAAATATACGACGATCGTTTAGTGCGAAGAAACCGGCTTTGGATCTTAGAGAAAAAGCCGGAGTAGGCCGCTCGTTTTTCCGGGACTCGGAAAAGGTAAATCCACTCTGCGGTTGGATAAAGTAAATCGGGTGCTTGTTTTTTGATTGGTAGCCTCGCCGGGAATCGAACCCGAATCTAAAGTTTAGGAAACTTCCATTCTATCCATTGAACTACAAGGCCATCAGCATGGGAAGCCTGAACAAGTGCAGGCTCCGGAAAGCGTGTGCAAAAATAGTTTTTTTATTTTAGACCAGCAAGCGTCTTTTGACGCCAAAAAGATTGTTGGTGAATTTACTTTTTCTGATTGGGTGGGAAACCGTTTTCCGATATTTGTCGAAGCTATTTTTGCAATATAAAAAATGCCTTGAAATAAGCTTCGTGAGGATATTTTTTGAAAAAAACATTTACAATTAAATAAAAATATTTAAATTTGTAGGAAACCTTAATGGGTATTTGAGCTTGGGTTTTGACGATTTCTGCCATAAAAACCGCCTGAGATCATCCGAAAGATGGTCCTTTTTGTCTTTTTACGTAAACGGAGCGTCTGGAAAGGTGGTCCTTTGTTTATTTTTATCATGATAAAGAAGTTTTGTTTTGTTTTGGCAGCTCTTTTGGTTGCCTTTGCCGCTCATTCAAAAGAAGAATATTCGTCCCTGAAGGAGGTGGCTTGCCAGAAGGCGCTGGCGCAAATAGAAAGAAAATTTTCCGGAAAGGAGTATCAGATGATCGTTTATGGGAAGAACAGCGGAAACCATTTTAAAGGTGAAGTTGTTCTCGTCGATTGCGAAGGTAAAATAGCCTACTGGTATCTTAAAAGTGATACTCTTTTGTCCAAGGGATGTCTGGGTTCGGATAGAATTTTCAAGTACAAGAGCATAAAAATGACCGGCGTAAGGAAAAAGGAGGAATTCTCGGCCGGAACTTATGTGCCTCCCATCTATACCGGTGTCGATAACGAATACGTCGTTTACAGGGACAGTGCTTCTGCTTTCCATTACGAATACGGCAAGTACAATTGTTTTTACAAGCCCGATGCAAAGTATGATAAATATCGCCGTGAGTGGCTGGATATCATTCGTATGGACCTTTCCCACTTGCTCAAATAGTTCGGCAAGGCGACAATCCTGAACTTTACGATAATTTTACTAAATTTGCTTTCCTAATATGGAAGCAAAATGAATTGTACTGAAGCCTGTTTGGCCCATTTTGGCGTAGGACTGGAAGACCTGAAAAAGGTACTGGCTACTGCATTGGAAAAGGGTGGCGATTACGCTGATCTTTATTTTGAACATACCTTCAACAATGCGGTGGGACTGCGTGACGGAGAGGTCAATTCGACTTCTTCGGGCATTGATTTTGGCGTTGGGGTACGCGTCTTGTCGGGTGACCAGACTGGTTATGCCTATGTGGAGAACACCACACTGGATGATATGTTGAAAGCTGCCAGGACTGCAGCTAGAATTGCGCAGAATGCACCATCTGCAACCGTGCCTTCGTTTGTGCAAAAGGTGTATTCCAAAAACTACTATTCCATTCAGCAATCCTGGGAGGATATATCCATCAAGCAACGTATTCCTTTTGTACAGAAGCTGAACGACAGCATTTTTGCCAAGGATGAAAGAGTGAACAAGGTGGTGGTAAATCTTTCGGATTCTTCTTCCCATATATTTTTCGTAAATTCAGAAGGTGTCATGTTTTACGACTATCGACCTATGGTTTCCCTGACAGCTAACTGTGTTATGTTTGCGAATGGGGTATATGAGAACGGCAGAGCAGCCCGTTCATTTCGAATGGGATTTGAATTTTTGACCGATGAAATCGTGGAAACCATAGCACAGGAGGCGGTTAAGGAGACGGCCATTATGTACGAAGCCATCAAGCCGAAGGGAGGCGAAATGCCTGTTGTTCTGGGTGCGGGAGGATCGGGAATCTTTTTGCATGAAGCAATCGGACATGCCTTTGAGGCCGACTTCAACCGTAAAGGTACTTCCATTTTCTCCGATATGCTTCATCAGAAAATTTGCGGTGATTTCATCAATGTGGTGGATGACGGGACCATACCTCTCAACCGTGGATCTGTCAACATCGATGATGAAGGTGTGGACGGACAGAAGACGTATATTGTACGACAGGGGGTGCTTTCTTCCTATCTCCATGATCGTATCAGTGCCAAACATTTCAATACTCCCTCCACCGGAAACGGCAGGAGAGAATCTTTCCGCCAGATGCCCATTCCACGTATGCGGGCCACCTATATGGAGAACGGAAATGCTTCCGAAGCAGACATGATTGCTTCCGTCAAGAATGGAGTCTTCGTGAATTCCTTTACCAACGGACAGGTGCAAATAGGTGCAGGTGACTTTACCTTTTTCGTGAAATCAGGCTATCTTATCGAGAATGGAAAACTGACCCAGCCCATCAAGGATATCAATATAATCGGTAATGGTCCTAAAGCACTGGCTGACATGACTATGGTTGCCGACAATTATCTGATGGACAACGGCACCTGGACTTGTGGTAAGGATGGACAGAGCTGTCCGGTGACTTGCGGTATGCCTTCTGCATTGATTGGAAAATTGACGGTTGGCGGTTTAAGTTAAAAAGTAAAAAGATGATTTCAAAAGAATATAAAGAATTGGCCAGATGGGCCATGAATTTCAGTCTCGCCCAAGGTTGCCAGTCTGCCAAGGTTTCTGTCTACTCCGGATCCGATACGGAATTCGAAATTCGCGACAGGCAACTGGATAAGTTGCAGCAGTCTTCTGAGAACCAAATGGTCTTTTACCTCTACGTGGATGGGCGTTATGGATCTTTTTCGACCAACCGCATGGAGAAAAACGAACTCAGCAAGTTTATTGCCAACGCTGTTGAGTCTGTTCGTTTTCTGGCACCCGATACTTACCGTCAATTGCCCACCCCCGAACTTTACTATAAAGGAGGAGCTCCGGATCTTTCGCTCTATGATTCAGAAATAGATGTACTTCCACCGGATGAAAAATTGCAGTTGGCCTGCGATGCTGCCAATGAGATTCTGGGTACAGATGAACGAATTCTATCCGTACAGTCTTCGTACAGTGACGGAGAGTCTTTTTCCTATCTTGTGACCAGCAACGGTTTTGAAGGAGAAAGTGCGGTAAGTTATTTCAGCCTGATGGTGAGCGTTTCCGTAAAAGGGGAAGGGGAATCCAGACCCGAGTCTTTCTGGTACGACCAGGCACTTTCATTTGACGACCTTATCAAGAAAGGCATCGGCAAGGTTGCCCTGGAACGGACCCTGCGCAAGCTGGGGCAGAAAAAAGCCAGTTCCGGAAGTTACACCATGGTGGTGGATAACCTTAACAGCGTGCGTTTGCTTTCGCCTGTACTTTCTGCTTTGAGCGGATCTGCCCTGCAACAAAAAAACTCCTTTTTGCTCGATAGGAAAGGCCAGCAGGTCTTTTCCAATAAGTTGACCCTGATAGATGATCCGCATGTTTCTCATGGTTTTGGTTCCCGTTATTTCGACAACGAAGGAGTAGCGACAACGAAACGCTACGTCTTCAACAAGGGAGTGTTGGAAACCTATTTCATAGATACTTACAATGCTCTTAAGATGGAGGTTGAGCCTACAATCAGCGCACCTTCGCACCTGATACTCGAATGTGGGGATCGCAGCATGGAAGAAATAATTGTTTCGGTGGAAAGAGGCATTCTGGTGACCGGTTTTAACGGAGGAAACAGCAATAGCTCGTCCGGAGACTTCTCTTTTGGCATTGAAGGTTTTCTCCTTGAAAATGGAAAGATATCCCAGCCCGTTTCGGAAATGAATATAACGGGAAATATGCTTCGCTTGTGGAATCAACTTTCGGAAATAGGCAACGATCCAAGATCGAACAGTGCTTATCTGATACCTTCGCTCCGGTTTGATAATGTGGACTTTAGCGGATTATAGATATGATAACCAGGCATACAGACATACGGACCTATACTTTTGCCGAAAGTTCCGGCAATCCCGGAGGCTTCGCGCTCAAGGATCTTGCAGATATCTATACGGAAGAATTCCGTGAGTCTGAGCGGCCCCACCGTCACGAATACTATGCCATCATCTTCATTGAGGAAGGGCAGGGTATCCATTATGTGGATTTCAACGAATATAAGGTGGAAGACCGTTCCATTTTTTTTGTCATGCCCGGACAGATGCACCAATTACTTTTTTTCAGGCCGCCCAAAGGCAGGATTATCCTTTTTATGGAGGATTTTCTGGTAACCAACGCTATTTCCGATAAAATGATTAAGGACATTTACCTGTTCAATGAGTATGGTATTTCACCTCCCATGTCTGTCAGGGAAGAGGAAATGCCCATTTATCAGAACTTGCTTGAGCAAATGTCGTACTTCACCAAATCGCTTGAGAAATTCACCACCGAGGCTTTTGGCTCTCTGGTCAGGCTGTTTCTGATTCAGTGTAACAACAATTGCAGTCTTTCGCATGGAGACAATACCCAACTCGTGGAAAGTGGAAATCATCTGTTGCGTCCCTTCAGACAATTGCTCGACAGACGTTTCGCCATCGACCATATGGTTTCGGACTATGCCTCCGCGCTCTCTGTTACCCCCGATTATCTGAACAAGACGCTCAAGAACCTCACCGGCGTTTCAGCTAAGGATCATATCCAGAACAAGCTCATTATCGAAGCCAAGCGGGCCCTGATATTTACAACCCTCAGCAACAAGGAGCTGGCGTATACCCTTGGCTTTGAGGAATCGGCTCATTTTAATAACTTTTTTAAGAAAATGACTGGTCTTACTCCTATGGAATTTCGGAATTCTGTAGCCCAGTCCTGATTTTTGCAATCAACTGCCTGATTTCTTTACTTCCCACTGCTTTTTCCCGCCGTACATTTGTCACATCAAAAGAAAGATAAGCCAAATGAAAACGATAGTATATAAAGAAGCAAGCAGGGGACACGCCAACCATGGTTGGCTCGATACCCACCACACTTTCAGTTTTGCAAATTATTACAATCCTGAACGCATCCATTTTGGAGCGCTGCGCGTACTCAACGATGACCGTATTTCGGGCGGGGAAGGTTTCTCGATGCATCCCCACGACAATATGGAGATCGTGTCCATACCTTTGGCCGGAACTTTGGAGCATCGCGACAATATGGGCAACGTGGCTGTGATCGGCCAAGGTGAGATACAGGTTATGAGTGCAGGTACAGGCCTTTTTCACAGTGAATACAACAAAGATTCCGATATAGAAGCCCGGTTTTTGCAAATCTGGATTTTCCCCAAGGAAAAAAATACAACACCTCGCTATAGCCAGATATCCTTGGTTGATATTGCCAGAACCGATGTCCTGTACCAGATTGTTTCTCCCAACCCTGAAGATGAGGGTGCATGGATAGGACAGGATGCCTGGTTTCATATGGGCGATCTTTCACAAGGTTGGAAAGGTTCCTATACCCTTCGGAAATCAGGTTCAGGTGTTTACTTCTTTCTGCTTGATGGTCGTGTCAGGATAGCAGAAAATATTCTGGAAAGCAGGGATGGTCTTGGGGTCACCGATGCCGACGCTATAGAGATTGAATCATTGACTTCCTCCAGGATTCTGGTCATGGAAGTTCCCATGAATTGGTAAAATATTTAAATACAAAGCATTATGAAAGCAATTAAATCATTTTTCGCAACGGATACTCATTCTTGGTCCCTGTTTATAGCCCGTTTTGCATTGGGCGTTGTTCTTCTTCCTCATGGCCTGCAGAAGGTGTTTGGTTTGTTTGGAGGTTACGGCTTTGAAGGAACACTTCATGGCATGCACTCTATGGGACTGCCTATTGTTATCGCCTTTCTTGTCATCATGGCCGAATTTGCCGGCAGTATCGGTGTCCTCCTTGGACTGGGAACCCGCTTCATGGCTTTCTCGATAGCCCTTACCATGTCTGGTGCCATGATCCTTGGTGGCCATGCAGGCAACGGATTCTTCATGAACTGGATGGGAAATCAGACCGGAGAAGGCATGGAGTATTTCATACTAATTATTGGGCTTGCATTGGCAGTCATGATTGGTGGTGGCGGCAAATTAGCTCTGGATAACTGGATATCGAAGAATTTGAAATAAGAAGTATTGGTCTATAAAGTTGATTAGGTTTCTAATAGGTGGAATCCGGAAGAAACGGGCAGTGGCTCGCTTGACTTCCGGATTTTTCGTTCTTTATACCCTTCAATCGCTTAGCCGAGGATACGCGCAAATAGACAGGATCATTGCGCCGAAGGTGAAACCGGTAGATAGATTTCCGTCAGCACATCCTGTTCCTTGACCGAAAATGGATCATTGAGATACTTCTCGAAAGCCAGTCCTTTGCGCAAGACATAGTCGCTGCCGGGTAACCAATCGAAGTAAGCGGCTTTATAAAGATCTGAGAGATCTTTGTAGGATCCTTTCAACGTGAAGATGGCAAAAAGTCCACCTTCAAGAATTCTGGTTCCAAATTCATCATTCGGTTCTGCAAATTTTTGAGTACTGATACAGGCATAGAACTTTGATTGGACTGGATTTCCAGAGTCTGGGTCATCAAAACCAAGCCCTATAATCTCAGTCTTTTTGCTCCATAAATCATTGTCTATAGCAAATTGAATCAGTTTTTCCCAGATTTTCTTGTATGTCTGGGGCGTATTTTCTTTACTTGCAGTTTGTGTGTAGATCAGGTTCATAGACTCTACTATGCGGATTTCGGGAACGAATCTGATTCTTTCCTTACGAATCCGATCTTGCGCTTTCCTGAAAGTCGTAGGTGCTACACCATAATGTTTCCTGAATGTTTTGGAAAGAGCCTGCACTCCATTATAGCCGGTCTCCAAAGCCAGTTGCTCCAGCGTAAGGTCGTTAGAGGTGGATCGCAATTGGGAAGCGACATATTCCATGCATAATCTCTGCCTGTATTTCCCCACATTCTCTCCGGTGATGGCTTTGAAAATTCGATGGAAATGGAAAGATGAAATATGGGCAACCCCGGCCAGGGCTTCCAGGTCGGGACGCTCGTTCAGATGCTCGCGGATGTAGTCCAAGACTCTGCCAATGGCTTGGTAGTACATATTTTGGGTTTCCTCCTTGCTTGCCCAGCGTTTAAGGAGAGGGAACTGCCTGTGCATTTGTGCGACAGCTTCTTCCTTGGTGTAAGTCCGATCGGAATAGTTGTTCCATTCCTTTACATATTTGGAACAAAGCTGGATCATTTCCTCCATGGTGCAGTCAGAAGTGAACTGACCTTCCTTGTAACAGTACTGGCAGTAATCTTCCACTCTGGAACCATTTTTATCGGTCCCATGGTTTTCAAGGGTGTAAAGTGGCATACCGCAACTCTGGCAATAAGAAGGTTCCATGAATTCCCTGTTTACTTCTGCAAAGAAAACGTTTTATTGCTGTTTCCAGCGTTTCAGCTGCGGGAAGAATTGTTTCATTTGACTGATGGCTTCTTCTTTGGTCAGTTTCTGACCGCTGTCCTTGTTGAATTCATCCACAAATTGTGCGCAATGGGAAATCATTTCATCCATAGTCATGTTGTTGGTGAACTGCCCGTCTTTGAAGCAGTAACTGCAATAATCGGTGTTGGCGCTGCCATCTTTATTGGTTCCGAAATGTTCGGGGGCGGTCATGGGCATTCCGCAGCTTTGACAAAATTTCTGTTCCATAATTTAAGTTTTTGAAGTATGAGTGAATTGATACCAATCGGTTAATGCAAAAGTAATGACATACATTGGATTATGTCTTATCCAAAATTGCGGATTTTATTTGTACCTCAATCAAAAAGTTCCTGCAGGACGCTCAGAGACTTGATGCCGGGAAAATCGGTCAGGTGCATGCGATAGTAGTTGAGCATCTGGCGAAGAAGCTCTACGCGTTGATGGCGTTCAAACTGAAAGGCTTGCATGTTGTCGAAATTCATACGCATGAGGGTGGCGAAACGCTCAGCCTCAGCTGGAGTGAGCCAGGCGTTGTGCAATGGACGTGTTGGGGTAAAGGAACCTCCCTGCAGATCGAAAAACCAGTGGGGATGCTGCTCTTCCACATTGGGGTAGAAGCCCAGAAAGCGGGTGAGCTTGATGAGAAAGACCAGATGAAAGTTGCCTAGCCCTTTTTCGCAGAGGTCGAGCAGTTGGATGGAACTGCAGAGATATCCGAAGAGAGCGGGATTTTTCTCTGTTTCACGCAGGGCGCGGTACAAGACTTCAGCCAGGAAAAAGGATAAGGCGCTCTTAACCGGGTCGTAAGGAATACCCGTAAAATTGTAGATACTACGGATTTCCTTGATGCGCTGCAGTTGACGACTGCCTTTGTGGTCGGCTTCTATCTCGACCAGGGACAGGGGTTGGAAAAAGGCGCTTTTCAGATTGGAACGCTTGTTGCGGCTTTTTGAGGCCAGATAGCTCATCCGACCGAACTCCTCGGTGTACAAATGGACGATGTTGGTGGTGTCGTTGTATGCCAGACAATTCAGGACGATGGCTTTGATTTTGATCAGCATGGCAGATTTCTTTAAAGCCTTTCAGGGGGGCTCTTAGAAATTGACGGAGCCTCCTATTACTGCGGTAAATCCGTGTACAGGATAGGCGTACCAGATTTCGGTGCGTTCGTCCAGCAGGTTGTTTAGGTGAAGGAAGATGTCTACATCCTTTATAAGCTTGTAATTTCCACCTATGGTCAGGTTGTTGATACCGTCCATCTTTCTGCAGAAGCTTGTGTTGTCGGCAGCATATCGGAGAGCCTCCATCCTGTAGTCAACAAAAAGGTTCAGCTTCTCGGTGGCGGAGATGTCGGCCCTGAGACGCATTTCAAGACCCGGCTTGTACCAGGCTTTTCGGCCGTTGTCCTTCAACAGGTTGTCCACTTCGTCGTTTTCACTGTAGTTCAGGTACTGGTTGTAGTTCAGTTCTCCCAGTACCGTGAGCAGGCTACCGTAGGTGTAGAGTCCGCTAGCTCCGACCTTGAAGTGGTTGGATGTCATGTATTCGGCGGAGAAGAGTTGACCATAGGACAGATAGGCATCATTGAGCAAGGATCCTGCGTTTCCGTTGTGGAAAAAGGGAGCATTTTTGGTGACGTCGTATTCGAATACCGGACTCAATCGCAGGTTGCGGTAAGGTCTGAAGTCGATGCCTGCGGTCAGGTCTATCACTTTCCAGGTCGATTTGAGGCGGGTGGCGGGATCCAGATATGGGTTCATTCCGATGCCTTCACGGTAGGAAAGCGGATTTACACCTCCACCCAACGTCACATTGACAGAGGTCTGTTCGTCCAGCATTCTGGAAGCAGAGGCTACGATATTGGCCTTGACCCTCTCGGTTTCAAGAGTGGGGATAGCCAGTCTGATGCCTCCCATCACTACCCATTGTTTGTATATCATTCTGGCGTATGGAGTGAATTCAAACCAGCCTCTGTCTCCGAAATTCTCGTCTGAGGCGTTGATGCTTTTTGGGGTATGGTAGGAGAAACTACGCAATTTGGCGTCGATGCCATAATGGAACAGATCGCTGCGGTCGTAATTGATGTTGGCTTTGATGCTGATTTCTTTTTCACGTCCGCCTTTTTCCTCATCGGTGGAACCTGCGGCAAGTACACCTCTTCCAAGACGGTAAATGTGGCTTGCTGCATCCACATTCCAGGACAATGGTTGGCCCTGATCTCTGGATTTGAGAGCGAAGCCTAACCTGGTGTCGGACGACCACTGGCCGTCTGGTACCACCAGATTGGCCGTCGAACCTGTTGTACCCCAGCTTCCAAAATAGTTCCAGGCGTTGTATGTTTCAGTGAAACTGGCACTCAGTTCCGTGTTTTCCTGGTAACGCTTATAGCTTGCTGCGAGGTTGTTCTTATTGGAATAGGCTCTTTGGGTCTCGTCGGCAGAGTTGGTGATGTCGCCAAATACAGAGCGGTGGTTGAAGCTGAAGTCCAGGGTTTGTTTGGACTGACGTATCAGGTTGATCTGGGCATCTCCCAGGAAGGACTTGTGTCCACCTACTCCAAGACGTAGAAAACCGAACTGTTGACTGGCCGGATAGGTCATCTGGATACCCGCAGCAGGAAGTGGGTTGTAGTCACCCTGAACTGTGGTGGGGCTCTCCGCGATGGAAAAGGCCATAGGTTGTTTTTCTATGGCTTGCATTTCTATGTCCGGATAGATGATGATTTTCTCTGCATTCTGGACGGTGGGTTCGTATTCTTTTTCCAACACCAGATCCCTTTGGATAAGGGTATCTTTTTCCGTCTGCGTCTTTTTGGCTGTTTGTGCGTTCAGGGATGTCGTCAGCGTACATCCGGCAAGAACAAGTATCGTATATGTCTTCATAAGTTATCTGCTTCTTTTGGCTATGGCACTCAGACGTGTGGAAATCATTTCCTGGATATCGTTGTCTTCGGTGTAATTTTCTTTTAAACTCAACAGGTACTGTTTGGCCTGGAAATCGTCCTTGTTTTGGATGTGGATGTCAGCCAGCAGAACGAAGCATCTGGCCAGCCAGTAAGACTGAGATGTCCCTTCCTTGATAAACTTCTGTATGATTTTCTCAGCTTCTGTCAGGTTGTTTTTGCCGTAGTAATAGTCTGCCAAACGGTAACGGGCTTCGGCACCGTAAGCGGTTTGCGCCTCGACGGACAAGACTTCCAGATCGGCTTTTGCTTTGTCTTTCTGACCGCTGGCAATCATGGATAAGGCACGGTAGTACCGGATCTCGCGCATCATGTCTGCATTTAGGCTCTGCTCTTTGAGTAATGCGGTAGCCTGCGTGATTGCTTCTTTTGTATCGTCTTTGGAGTATTTGCAGCGGAGTATTCCAAGACGTGCAGTTATACGTGTGTTGCGGTCTGGTGCAAGTGTCTCCATTTGTTCGTAGGTGGCAAGAGCCTTGTCGTAGTCCTTCTTGTCGTAGTAGAGCATGGCAGACTGGGCGATGGCGTCGGCTTGAAACTTGTGACCGCTTTGTTTGGCTACGAATTCGAAATGTCCGAGAGCTTCTTCTTTCTTGCCGTCGTCAAGCAGTAAGCGTCCCATTTGATAGTGGCTTTCTGTGCAGAATGCTCCTGTAGGATATGCCTCAAGGTATGCCTGAAAACTTTTTTCTGCGTTTTGGGGTTCATTGTTTGTCAGCAGATGGTCTGCGGCAATGTAGGTGAGAGAGTCCTGTTCCCCGGCTTGCAAACCGGCTACATTTCCCAGTGTCTTGGCATAGGCAACATAGTCTTCCACCGCATTTTTGTTGATATAGATCATTTTAAGGTCACTCAGTGCTACCTGGGCTTCTTCGCTGCCCGGGTATTGTTCGATTACTTTTTGGTAAGCGGTGATGGCCTTGTCATGCTTGTCCTGATTGAAGTACTGGAGCGCAATCTGGATACCGGCCTTTCGTGCCAGCGGACTGCTTCCGTAGGCTTTCATCAGATCATTGAAGGAGGCGATGGCCTGTTCTGGTTTCTGCAGCTGAACATAGGTGCGGCCTGTCTCGAACATGGCATCGTCCGTATAGTCCGATTGAGGAAAGCGGGTTGCAAAGTTTTTCAGCAGCTCGATTTTTTCGCTGTATTTCTTGCGAAGTCCAAGACAGAAAGCTTTTTGGTAAACGGCGTAGTCGTTTCCGTCCTTGGAATTGACGTCGGCATTTTGATAGAACTTTTCGGCTTTTATATAGTTCTTCTCCTGAAAATAACAGTCGGCGATGCGGTTGAGTGCGTCCGGGTAGCCTTTGTCTTTCTTGATGGAAGCCTGCGCCGTATACTTTTCAAACCAGGTTCTGGCTTCGGCGTATTTTTGTGAATTGAAGAAGCAATATCCCAGGTTGTAGGAGACGATGGGATATTCGCTCATCTTGGTGGCATCCTTGCTGCTGGCGAAGCGTTTGTAGTCCAGGATGGCTGCATCAAGCTGCTTGAGCTGGTATCTGGCTTCTCCTCTCCAGAAGTAGCCTTCGGATGCAGGTTGGGCAAGGCCTTCGTATACATCGATGGATCTGGAAAAATTGTCGGTCGCTTCCTGGAATTGATTGTTGTTGAATTTGTCGACTCCAAGTAGGAAATGTAACTGACCTTTGGCTTGCAGGAGTTTCTTGTCAGGGTTGGCAATCTTCTGTATAACCGAGAGGGAATATTCGTATTCTTTTGAAGAGAGCAGGACGTCAGCCAGATAGCTGTAAACGTTTTCTGTAAATTGTGATTTGGGAAACTCCGTCAACAGGCGCTGAAAGGCCTTAACCTGTTCATTGAAAGGGGAAAAGGATGTATCGTAGCAAATCAGGGCGAAATTGTACAGTGCCTTTTCTTTGGTGGGTTGGTCAAAGTTGGTCAGGGATGCCTGTTGGAAGCTGATGCGGGCCATGTCTTTTTTCCCTTGTTTGAGGTAGCAAAGCCCAAGATGGTAGGTGGCACTTTGGGTAAGGGCATCGCTTGGCTCGGTTACTTTGGACAGGTATTCTATGGATGTGTCGTATTTTCCCTGGCTGTAATAGTTTACGCCGATGCGGTAAAGGTCCGAACGGAGTATCTTGGGGTTGAGTGCCAGATACTGCATGTAGTATGTCTGAGACTGACGGAAGTCTTTTTTGTCAAACCAGGCTGCTCCCATGAGTCGTACCAGCTCGGTCTTTTGTTCGGTTGTGGGATTTTTCTCCATGAGCTCGCCGGCTTTTTGCAGCATCTCATCGAGCTTGCCTTCCAGATAAAGCATCTGCAGCTTGAAATAGGGAACGGCGTCTTTGTACTGGGCGTGATTGGCAATTTTATTGAAACCGATCATGGCTTCTTTCATGTTGCCTTCGGCGTAATCCATGTAAGAGTAGAAATAGGTGGCTGACCCAACATAGCGGTTGTCTCCATCCATTAAGCCACGGAAAAGCTTGCGCGCTGTCTCAAAATTGTTCAACTGCAGAGAGGCATAGGCCATACGGAACTGATAGTCCATTTTTTCGTTTTTGCTAAGCTCCGATTCCGGGCAATGGCTGAAAAAATCCATGGCATCCTTGTATGCACCTGCGTTCAAGGCTGAGCATCCCAACAAATAATAAGCTTTGGGTGCGTGTGGTGAGCCAGGATAGTTTTCGAGAAACTGGATTAGCAGCACGCTGGTTTCCCTTTTGTTGAGTTCGTAGGCTGCTGAAGCCCGTAAAAAGGAGGCTTCTTCAAGCAGTGTCGGGTTTTCCGACTTTTCAAACCAGGTTTCAATGGTGCGGTAGCAACTGGGAAATTCATTTTCCCTGAACTGTTCAGTTGCTAAATAAAAAAGTTGGTCAGGATCTTCTTTCGCTTCGATTTTTTGTGAAAAGGCTGCCGTAGAAGAAAGGCTCAAAAACAATCCTGCTAATATGATTCGCTTCATCTGATTTCTTTTAAAAATGCAATGATACCTTTTTTTATTGAATTTAGGCCAAAGTCCTGTGGTGAAATAGTGTTAACCGGCATAAAAAAAGCGTCGGAAACATCATCCATTGTTTTCAGATTCTGCTCGTTATCCGTTTTGCACAGGAAAAGGAAGTCCAGGGTGTGTATCACCATTCCTGAATAAAGGTATTCATTGGGGATAGATCTGAAAAACCGGATGTCTGTGATGTTCAGACCCAATTCTTCCATGATCTCACGGCGTAGTGCTTCTTCGATGGTTTCCTCCATGTCGACAAAACCTCCTGGCAGGTCGAGTGTGTCTTTTGCCGGATCTTTGGCTCGACGACAGACCAGCAGGTCTCCATTGCCATTTTGGATCAAGGCGGCAACGGCTGCAGATGCGTTTGCGTAATACACGAAACCGCAACTTTCACAGCGTTTTGATTTCTCGTTGTTGATTTCCCAGTGGGCTGAACCGCATGCCGGGCAAAACCTGAATTTGTCGAGGGGATGTTGTGTCATGGTTCCCAATTTTTATGGTCGGAAGCGACCGATGAGCTATTTTATTAGTAAAAAAAGCCAGCATCCCTGCTGGCTTTTCCGCTCTTCAGGTAGGACTTGAACCTACGACCCCCTGATTAACAGTCAGGTGCTCTAACCAACTGAGCTACTGAAGAATATATGTCTTTGTAAAATCGCTCTTCAGGTAGGACTTGAACCTACGACCCCCTGATTAACAGTCAGGTGCTCTAACCAACTGAGCTACTGAAGAGTGTTGCATTCTTTTAACAAAATGCGGTGCAAAAGTAAGGGTATTTCTCGAATTATGCAATATCTTTGCGGAAAAATTTAGACAATGATTCGACTTTTAGGAATGGGAAATGCGTTGACCGATGTCTTAATGTCCATCGACTCTGACGATTTGCTCAAGGAATTGGATTTGCCAAAAGGTAGCATGCAACTCATAAATCAGGAACAGTTTTTTCGGATTAGTGCCCGAGTAGCTCATTTGCCCAAGCATTTGGTGTGCGGGGGATCGGCTGCGAACACTATAACCGGTGCTTCCAGGCTGGGGGTGGCTTCCGGTTTTATCGGTAAAGTCTATCGGGATGAAGTAGGGCTGAATTACGAGCAGGACCTACAATCTTATGGTGTTCAATCCTATCTTCTAAACGGGGCACTGGCTTCCGGTCAATGTCTGGTCTTTGTGAGCCCCGATGGTGAAAGAACCTTTGCTACCTATCTTGGAGCTGCCGCCAACCTTTTGCCGGAAGATATCAGACCGGATTATTTTCGTGATTCCAATCTTTTCTATATAGAAGGCTATCTGGTGCAAAACCATGAACTGATACTGAAAGCGGTGCAAACAGCCAGGAAGGAAGGTTTGAGAGTGGCGCTTGATCTGGCCAGCTTCAATGTGGTGGAAGATAATCTGGACTTTTTGAACAACATCGTATCGTCTTACGTTGATATTGTCTTTGCAAACGAAGAAGAAGCCAAGGCTTTGACGGGGCTGCAACCGGCTGAGGCTTTGGAATCCATTGCCAGTCAGGTGGAGATAGCGGTTGTGAAGGTGGGTGAACGTGGGGCTATGGCTATCCGCGGAAATGAAAAAGTCTTTGTGCCTGCCATTCAGGCCAATTGCGTGGATACCACTGGCGCCGGAGATCTTTTTGCCGCTGGTTTTATCTATGGTTTGTCCACCGGACAAAGTTTGGCAGACTGTACCCGTTATGGCACCATTACAGCTGGAAGAGTCATCGAGGTAATGGGCCCCAAAATGACGGACACCACCTGGGATCTGATCCGCTCAAACTTTTAACTGTTGCAAGGTTTAAATAAAAAGAATCAAAAACTTCTATGATCAATAAAAAAACGGGTTTTCTTGCGTTGATGCTTCTTGCCGGCTTGTGCAATCCAGCCTATTGCGCGTCAAACGATGTTAAGGATTTTGAGATTTCCAAGAATTTTGACATTCTGCATTCTCTGTATCGGGAACTCAATCAGTTTTATGTGGATAGCATCAAGCCTGAAAAAGTGCTGAAAAACAGTATTAATGGCATGATGTCTTCCTTTGACCCCTATACCAATTATATGCCGGAGTCGGAAACCGGAGACTTTAAGTTTCTCACCACGGGCGAATACGGAGGAGTGGGTGCTATGATTGCTCAGAGTAATGGAAAAATAGTGGTGCAGGATGTCTATGAAAATACGCCTGCTCACAAATATGGGATACTTGCCGGAGATGTCCTGTTGGAAATCAACGGGGTGAAAATGGTGAAGGAAACTCTTACCCAGGCCAGTGATTTGCTTAAAGGTCAGCCAGGCACGGAGGTTGTGCTTAAGATTCAACGTGAAGGCCTCTCTAAGCCCATTGAAAAGAAAATCATCCGTGAGCTGGTGGTTATCAATCAGGTCGTCTATCACGGACTGGTGGCCGATAAAGTGGGATACATTAATCTGAGCGGCTTTACCAGTAAGGCTTCCCAGGAAGTGCATCAGGCCCTTGCCGATCTGAAAAAGCAAGGCGCGGAAAAGTTGATTCTTGATTTGAGAGGCAATGGTGGAGGTCTGCTTGATGAGGCTGTTTCCATTTGCAACCTGTTTGTGCCTCAGGGTAAAGAAATTGTCAGCACCAGGGGTAAGGTTCACCAGTGGGATCAAACTTACAAGACAACCCGTGAACCTGTAGATACTGTCATGCCCATTGTGATCATGGCCAACAGCGGTTCTGCCTCTTCTTCGGAAATTGTTTGTGGTGCGATGCAGGATCTTGACAGAGCGGTTATACTTGGAACCAGAACTTACGGAAAAGGGCTGGTGCAAACCACCCGGAATATTCCTTTCAATGGTGTCTTGAAAGTCACTACTGCCAAATATTACATTCCCAGTGGCCGGTGCATTCAGGCCATTGATTACTCCAATCGTAACGAAGACGGCAGTGTTGGACGCATTCCTGACAGCCTGACCACCGAATTTCAGACCCATGCCGGAAGAAAAGTCAGGGATGGCGGCGGTATTCAGCCTGATATAGAGTGTAAGGATGACCGTGGCGCTTCCATTAGTTACTATTTACTGGACGGTATGTACTTTTTCGACTATGCCAACAAGTATTACAGAAGTCATGAGAAGATCGGTCCGGTCTCTACTTTTAAGCTTTCCGATACCGATTATCAGGATTTTCTGGCATTTGTGAAAAGCAAAGACTTTACGTACGAAAGCCAGAGTAAGAAAGCCTTCAATAAGTTGAAAGGTCTTTTGGAATCGGAAGGTTATACCAAGGATGTACAACCGGAAATGGATGCCTTGGGGGCAAAGCTGAACCGTGACCTCGATACCGATTTCAAGACCTTCCGTGAAGAGATCGAATTGCTCCTTAGCTCCGAAATTGTAAGCAGATATTACCATCAGGCCGGTGAAATGCAGCAATCTCTCAAGTACGATCCATGCCTGAAAGAAGCGATCAAGGTTCTGGATGATTCAGAGCGTTATCGGAGCACTTTAAGGCCGGTGGTTGCAAATAACTGATAAACAGACTTGAGAGAGGCAGACGGCAAAATTCTTGAAAATTTTCCATGAAAACGTTTGCCAATCCAAAAAAGCATTCTATCTTTGCACCCGCTTTCAAGGTCAATGTCAACGGACATTAAATCAGACCAGAGCAACAGGCTGGCCCATTCGTCTATCGGTTAGGACGTAAGATTTTCATTCTTGAAAGAGGGGTTCGACTCCCCTATGGGCTACAAGTAAAAATATAAATTAAATAGATTAGTCGATATGGCAAATCACAAATCATCCTTGAAGAGAATTCGTCAAACGCAAACCAAGCGTCTGCACAATCGTTATTATGCAAAAACAACTCGTAACGCTGTTCGCGACTTGCGTTCTGTTACCGAGAAAGAAGCAGCTGCTGCTTTGCTTCCAAAGGTTACTGCGATGTTGGATAAGCTGGCAAAAAGGAATATCATTCATAAGAACAAGGCTGCCAACTTGAAGTCCAAGCTTGCAAAAGGCGTCAACAAGCTTTAATCAAACCCTATATAAAAGCAGGGCTGTATCGAAAGATGCGGCCTTTTTTTGTTGGACCAAACTCAAAAAAAGGCTTGATGGCTTGATGCTTTTGTCGTGAAGTTTTCCTATATTTGCTTGTTAATCTAAAAAGGCGTCGTTTGTGACCCTGATATGAACAAAACATCGTTTGAACGTATCGTTATCACAGATGCGTTTGTTTTTTATACGATCCGGCAAATGCTTGATTTGTATAGTTTAAGGCTATTGATTTTAATCAGAAATTGACAATTTTATGAGTGAAGAAGAAAGATTGGACGCTGCTAGTCAAGCTTATTCAGCGGATAGTATTCAGGTTCTTGAAGGACTGGAGGCTGTGCGTAAGCGCCCTTCCATGTATATTGGTGATACAGGACTGAAAGGTTTGCACCATCTGGTCTATGAAGTCGTGGACAACTCGATTGATGAGGCTATGGCCGGTTTCTGCAACAGCATACAGGTTACCATTAACGAGGATGATTCCATTACGGTTGTTGACAACGGTCGTGGTATTCCAGTCGATTGGCATGAAAAAGAACAACGCTCCGCACTTGAAGTGGTACTAACCGTGCTTCATGCAGGAGGTAAATTTGATAAAGGCTCTTACAAAGTGTCGGGAGGTTTGCACGGTGTGGGTGTTTCCTGCGTAAATGCACTTTCCATCAATTTTCACGTGGAAGTACGTCGTAACGGCAAACTTTTTGAACAGGATTACCAGAGAGGCAAGCCTCTTTACAGCGTAAGAGAAGTCGGTACTGCCGAAAGTACCGGTACGACCATCACCTTTAAGCCGGACGAAGAAATCTTTTCCGTGCTTGAATACAAAACCGATGTGCTCGCAGGCCGTCTCCGAGAACTGGCATACCTGAACACCGGCATCACTCTTTCCCTGACAGACCGTAGATCTGTTCAGGAAGATGGATCCTTCAAGAGCGAAACGTATCATTCGGAAGAAGGTCTGAAAGAATTTGTCCGTTTTTTAGACCAGTCCCGTGAGCCTCTCATTGATGATGTGATCCACATTTCAACCGATAAGTTTGGTGGTACGCCCGTCGAAGTTGCTATGATGTACAATCAATCCTACAACGAAAACATTTTCTCGTACGTCAACAACATCAATACCATCGAAGGAGGTACTCACCTTGCCGGTTTTCGTCGTGGACTGACCCGTACGTTGAAAAAATATGCCGAAGACTCCAAAATGCTGGAGAAGGTAAAAATCGAAGTGACCGGTGATGACTTCCGCGAAGGTCTTACCGCCGTTATTTCCATCAAGGTTGCCGAACCTCAGTTTGAAGGACAGACCAAAACCAAACTTGGAAACAACGAAGTGATCGGCTCTGTTGATCAGGCAGTGGCGGAAGCACTGGGTAATTACCTGGAAGAGCATCCGAAAGAAGCCAAGATCATCGTGGACAAAGTCATTTTGGCTGCCACTGCCCGTCATGCTGCCCGTCATGCCCGTGAAATGGTACAACGCAAGAGCCCGCTCTCCGGTGGAGGCCTGCCTGGTAAATTGGCAGACTGCTCGGACCGTGACCCTGAAAAATGCGAATTCTTCATCGTCGAAGGAGACTCTGCTGGTGGTACGGCCAAACAGGGCCGTTCCCGCAGGTATCAGGCCATCATGCCTATCCGCGGTAAGATTCTGAATGTGGAAAAAGCCATGCAACATAGGATTCTTGAAAACGAGGAAATCCGCAACATGTACACCGCACTTGGTGTGTCTATCGGAACGGATGAAGATTCAAAGGAACTCAACATCAGTAAGCTTCGTTACCACAAGATCATCTTCATGACCGATGCCGATGTTGATGGCAGTCACATCGACACCTTGCTGCTTACTTTCTTTTTCCGTCAAATGAAACCGCTGATTGAAAAAGGTTATGTCTATATTGCCACTCCTCCACTTTATCTTTGCAAGAAGGGTAAGGTTGAGGAATACTGCTGGACAGAACTGCAACGTCAGCAGTTCATTGAGAAATACGCCAATGGTAATGAGAATGCCATGCATACACAACGATACAAAGGTTTGGGAGAAATGAACGCCGAGCAACTTTGGCACACCACCATGGATCCGGAATTCCGTACGTTGCGTCAGGTAACCATTGAGAATGCCGCCGATGCGGATCACGTATTCTCCATGTTGATGGGTGAAGATGTTGAACCTCGCCGTAAGTTTATCGAAGACAATGCAACCTATGCAAACATCGATGCATAAGTAAATGGGTTGAAAAATATATGGGAAAGACCAGTCGGAGTTTCGGCTGGTCTTTTTTTTTGCCTCAAAGTGGCAGAAAGTCCATCGAAAAGGTGTGATTAAAATCAAAGAGAGTTGGCTCACCAATGTGTCGCTTTATCCGATTAGAGAGGTTAAGGATATCGTAAAATGAAATTTCATTGCTTCACTTTGCTGAAAAAATCCGAAGCCGGACATCCTAGTTCTTTTTGCCTGCAATATCTGCAAGTAAGCTGACTACGAATAAAGCCGTTGCCGTAAGTTGTAAGGAAGAGCATCAACACAATGGCTATGAGCAGATAAACGTTGAATTCAGTTATTATCAGGAACGTTCCTGTTATGAATGGTATAAGTGGCACCAATAGATCACCGATCATGCTTTTCCAGGTAAATTTCTTGCTGCAAAATTTTGTTGGTTTGCCCTTCTTGAAGAACATCCTGCTTAGTCTGCCTCTGCCAAAGCCACAAATCCTGCCCCAGTAATAGCAGTTGGTGCAACCTTTCAGCAGCCTGATTTCCAATGCCAGAATTAGCGCTAAATAGATAAATGCGACAACCAGGCTGAGTTTTGCCATGATGTAAAACCCCAAACCGTAGATGCCGAGAGATACCAGATTTGAGAGAATAACGATGTATAAGGGGTAATTTTTGTGAGTTTGGGGAGCTTCCATAATAGGTAGGGATTGGTTTAGATAATTAACCAATCCGATGCCGGGAAAGTTTGCTGGATTTGATATTTTATTTCCCGGTAGATCCTTGCAAGGGCTTCTTTGCTGGTTGTTCGGTCAATGGCAATATCCTTGAGCTCCATTCCTGAAAGTTTTTTCAAGAAGGTGATGGTCCATGCTTTTGATGGAATAGGCTAAATGGCTATTTTAAATGCAAGAATATCTTCAAAACATGCAAGAATATGATTCTGGCCAAAGTGAGCTTTTGTTTCAAAGATCGTTTTTTTTTCGATAAATTCGTGGTTTTCTTGGTTCGCAAAGATGCAGGTCTGATCCGCTTGGACCTTGGACTCAGGTCTTCTGTCTGATGGTGAGACTGAAAAAAATACTAACTTTGTTTAAGTTGGTTCTAAACTGTTGAGCGTTTATTTTTTGAACATGAAATACGTTGTCTCCTTCTTCTTTTTTATCCTTTCGTTTTTGCCCTCTGTTCAGGCGAATTTCTTCAGGAATTATCGCGTCGATGATGGGCTTTCCCACAATTGTGTCTGGGCTGTAATGCAGGATAGCAAAGGATTGATGTGGTTTGGAACGAACGACGGACTCAATCGATTTGACGGCAAAACATTCAGGATATACCGAAAAAAACAGGGTGATTCCTTGTCGATAGGGCACAATTTCATACACTGCATCAAGGAAATTTCCCACCAGAGATTGCTGGTGGGAACCAAACTGGGGCTCTATTTGTACGACAGGACTTACGACAATTTCCGGCATATCAATCTGGGAAGGAGTAGGGAGAAGGATGCCAGTATCAATTGCATCATGGAAGACCCCAATGGAAATATTTGGCTGGCAACGCACGGCTTTGGACTTTACATGCTGAATTCCAGTTTGAAAGTTGTGAAGCACTATTCCGAAACAAAGAAGCCTTACGGCTTGTCAACCAACTTTATCTGGACTGTTATAAAAGACCGTTTTGGTACTCTCTGGCTAGGTACGGCGGGGATGGGGCTTATTCACTTTGATCCCATCAGTGGACGTTTTACCAATATTTCCGATCAAAAGGATTTGGGCATCTCTGACAAGACCGTTTACAGCCTTTTCTGCGACAGAGACAACTATTTGTGGATAGGTACAGGAACCAGCGGTTTGATCCGGTATAATTACATCAGTGGAAAAGTGTCCCATTATTTGTCGAATGTGAGCAGCGTGAAGTCAATCATTGAGTATTCGGATCACGAGCTTATTATGGGATCGGAAAAAGGTTTGATCAAGTTCAACAGAATCAATGAGTCTTTTGAGATGATCAACGAGGACGGTTCCAACAGTAAGATTACCGATAATTCCATTTTCTCCATCGTACGCGATAAAGAGGGCTCTTTTTGGATAGGAACCTATTTTTGTGGTGTGAACTATTATTCACCTGTGATCAATAAATTCTTGTTTGTCAAGGATATTACGGAGCGTTCCTCGCAGGAATACATTGTTAGCAGCATGGTTGAGGAAGAGGATGGAAATATTTTGGTTGGCACCCACAACGACAACATCTATCGGTATAAGACAAGAAACGGGCAATTTGAAAAAGCCTGCAATGCGGGTAGTCAGAATGTGCAATGTCTGATGCTGGATAAGGACAAGCTCTATGTGGGGCTTTATGGAAGAGGCATCAGCATATTGAGTTCGGATGGCAAAAAAAAGCTCGGAAAACTCGATATCAACGTCATCGGCGCCAAGTCTATCTTCAAGACTTCGAAAGGGGATATTTATATTGCGCCGGAAGGTGGTGGATGCATGTTTCTGGATCGATCCGGGAAGCTGAAACGTTTGGAGAAGTTCTCGAACATTCAGGTGAAGGACATTATCGAAGACTTTAATGGTTCTATCTGGTTTGCAACTCATTCAGGCTTATTTCGCAAGCGCTCGGACGGGAAGTGGGATGCTTATACTTACGATCCCAGAAACAAGGCATCGCTCATCAGCAATTATGTGAATTGCGTCTTCCAGGATGCCAGGTATCGCCTGTGGATAGGCACGGAAGAATCGGGGCTGGCTTTGTTCAATACCTTCAGGAACCGGTTTGAGAAAATCTATAACGTCAATTCGGGACTTCCTTCCAATCTGGTCAACTCCGTCATCGATGATGCAAGCGGCAACATCTGGGTCAGCACCGGAGGTGGTATTGTCCGTATTTCTGAAAACCTTTCAACTGTTAGAGCATTGGGTTATGTTGGCCGAAAGGTTCAGGACTATTTGAACTGTGCATTGAGAGCCTCAAATAACCGGCTTTATTTTGGAGGAACCAGCGGCTTTATTTCCATTAATCCCAAAGAGTTTGTGGAGAATACCGATAAACCGAAAGTTCTGATCACCAGTTTTAAGATCTTCAATAAGGAGGTTTATCATTGGGAGAAAGCATCGCCTCTGACCGCCTGTATAGAGATGACCAAGAAAATCATCCTGAACCACAATCAGTCGAGCTTCAGTTTTGATTTTGCGGCTTTGAGTTATCTGTCGCCCGAAAGAAACCGATATGCCTATAAGCTGGAAGGCTTTGATGATGATTGGACGTATGTCACCGACAATAAGGCCAGTTTTATGAATATCCCTCCTGGAAAATATGTTTTTCGGGTCAAGGGAACCAACAATGACGGGGTCTGGAGTGAAGCGGATACAAGCGTTGTCATCCGGATTAAGCCTCCGTTTTGGCTCTCGAATATCATGATTGTCTTTTACATCCTGTTGGTGTCGGGTATGTCTGTCTTCCTCATTCGACGGTATCGCACATACATTGAATCAAAGAATCAGGAAATGATGGACAGGTACCAGGCACTCAAAGATAAGCAGATGTATGAGTCGCAGATACGGTTTTTCACGAACATTGCTCATGAGATCAGGACGCCTCTTTCTCTGATTACGGCTCCGCTTGAGAACATTATCCATTCAGGAGACGGAAACAGCCAGACCAAAAAGAACCTGGGACTCATTGAGCGAAATGCCAACCGGTTGCTGGAACTGATTAATCAACTACTGGATTTCCGTAAAATTGAAGAAAACATGTTCGTCTTGGATTTTCATGTGCAGGACCTTTCAAGAATTGTGCAGAAGGTCTATGATCAGTATTCCGATGCGGCAAGGATGAATAAGATAGAGATGGTGCTGAATACTGAGGAAGGCATGGAATGTAATGTCGATGCAGAAGCTATCTATAAGATCGTAAGCAATCTCTTGGCAAATGCCATGAAATTTGCGAAAGACAGAATTGAGGTGGGTGTAAAAAGGATGGGGAGCGAAATTCTTGTAACGGTTGAAGATAATGGTGTTGGGATCGATAAACCGGAAGTTGAAAAGATTTTTGAACCTTTCTATCAGGTTCAAGTCAATGAAAATCCTCTGAGAGTCGGAACTGGTCTGGGCCTATCCTTGTCACAGTCGCTGGCCAAGAAGCATGGAGGCTTCATTTCAGTAGAGTCCGAATATGGTAACGGGTGTCTCTTTACTTTGAAACTTCCGGCTCTCAACGCCGAAGATTCAACCAAGGAAAAGGATGGTGAGTGTATTAAGGAAGTAATGGAGGAAATCTACACCGATCAGATTATATTCGAAGCCGGACTGAAAGTCCTAATTGTCGAGGACAACGAGGAGCTGCGTACTTTCCTGCATGAAAGCCTGAGCGATAGCTATGGCGTTTTTGAGGCAGAAAATGGTCTCAGGGCCTTGGATATTATAGAGAAAGACAGCGTTGACATTATTATTTCCGATATCCTGATGCCGGAAATGAATGGTCTGGAGCTTTGCAACATCGTCAAGAATGACCCAGCATACTCTCATTTGCCGATAATTCTGCTCTCTGCCAAAACCGATACCTCCTCAAAGATAGATGGCTTGAATAAAGGTGCAGATGTCTATATGGAGAAACCTTTTTCCATTGAACAGCTGAAAGCTCAGATAAACAGCATCATTGACAACAGAAATAAGATTCGCGACAAGTTCATCAAATCACCTTTATCATTTTATCGCCAGAGTTCTGAAAACAACCAAAATGCTGAGTTTATTAAAAGAATGAATGACATCATTCTGGAAAATCTCTCTGATGAGAATTTCAGCATAGAAAAACTATCCGGGCAGCTTGCCATCAGCCGCTCCAATTTTCACAAGAAGGTAAAGAGTATTACTGGAATGACCCCCAACGATTACATCAAGCTTATTCGCTTGAACAAAAGCGCCCAGTTGCTGTCTTCCGGTAATTATCGGATCAACGAGGTCTGCTATTTGGTCGGTTTTAATACGCCTTCCTATTTTGCCAAGTGCTTTTACGAGCAATACGGTAAATTGCCCAAGGATTTTATACAAGAAGATACGGAATGAAAAGAAGGTGAATTGTCCGGTTTTTATCAAACGCGGGCAATTCACCAAGATGGTACTAATTTCTTTCTAACCTGCTTTTGCGCGTCAGTGCTTCTATGTAATAGTAGTCTGCATAGTTGATGGAGGCATCGACTTCGTACTTGCTGGGATAGTTGCCTGTAGCGTGCAACAGGAATGCTGGCTTTTCAGGGCCTCCGATGTAGTTTTTTGAGGATAGGGAAGCCAGCATCCTGTTGGCCGCATCTAGATAATACGCTTTCTTGCTTTTGCTGTCTTCCAGTTGAGAGAGCTCCAGCAGGGCAGAGGCAACGATGGCAGCCGAGGAGGCATCCCTGGGTGCGTTGGGTATGGCAGGATCGTTGAAATCCCAATAGGGTACGAAATCTTCGGGCAAATTTTTCAGATAGACTCCAGTGACCTTTTCTACAAAACGAAGAAAAGTCTTGTCCCTAGTTTCGCGATAGACCATGGTGTATCCGTAAATGGCCCAGGCTTGACCTCTAGCCCACATAGAATTATCGCTGTAGCCCTGATTGGTGACCCCTTTGATGAATTCTCCGGTAATGGTGTCGTACACGGCTACATGGTAGCAGGATCCGTCTGGACGGAATTGGTTGTTTTTTGTGACGGTGGCATGAGACACGGCGATGTCGTAGTATTTTTTATTTCCTCCATTTTTGGAAGCCCAAAACAACAGCTCCAGGTTCATCATGTTGTCCATAATGGTGTTGTGCGGCCAGTGCATTTGTTGCACCATGTGTGGCCAGGAAAGAATGGTACCGACTTTTTTGTTGTAGAAGCCTGCCAGTTTCTCGGCTCCTTTCAGCATGATGTCCTTGTATTTCTCGTCGTGAGTTATCCTGTAGGCATTGCCGAAACTGCAATTCAACTGGAATCCCAGATCGTGGTCGCCTCTGTATCTTTGGTCCAGCAAAGGCAGGAGTGATTCGGTGTAATGAACGGCATTTTCCCTGATCATGGAATCCTTGGTGTTCTCGTAGTCGTACCATAAAATGCCGGGCCAAAATCCGCTGGTCCAGTCGTAGACTTCAATCAGGGACCATTTTGTTTTGTTTGCGTTGATGCTTCTGGGTAATTTGCCGGTGAAACGAATCTCGTCGAGCGTCTTTTTTACCTGAGTATGGCAATAGTTTAGTTGTTGTCTGGTTTTAATCATGTTTTCCATTTTTGCAGAGCAGAACATTGTGGCCAGAGCCCCCAGATAGAAAGCGTTTTTAATCAGTCTTTTCATTTTTATGTATTTGTTTTTAGGTACGAATAGAATACAAATTTATGCCGGAAAGAAGAGGAAGGGTAGAAATTGCTTGCAACAATATATAAAACGAGTCTTTTTTTACCACAAACAGCATTATTGCTCCTATTGATCGTTTTTTTGCATACCGAATAAAGAGGAAGACTTTACTTTTGTAATAAAAAATCAACCATGAAAAAATTATTTTTACTTTATCCATTTTTGGCGATTATGGCTTGCATTTGCAATGCAGCCAATCATAACATGCATCCACTTTTACAGATAAGCTTCGTAAAGAAGCAAATTCAGGAACAGCGTGAACCTTATTTTTCCGCATTCCGGCAGTTGATTGCCAAGGCCGACTCTATACAGGCTGTCAGCTCTCATGCTTTGGTGGATTTCGCTGTGCCTGGTTTCTACGACAAACCTGCCGAACACAGGGCCAATTCTCTGGCCTTGCAATACGATGCTTTCGGAGCCTATTGTTCTGCTCTGGCCTATATCCTTTCTGGAGAAAAGAAATACGGAGAAAAGGCCTGTTATTTTCTCAATGCCTGGGCTTCCACCAACAAGAAATATTCCGATCATGACGGAGTTTTGGTTATGTCTTACTCTGGTTCGGCTTTTTTGATGGCGGCAGAATTGATGAGTGACCAAAGAATCTGGAAGAAAAATCAACAAGATGTTTTCAGGGTTTGGGTGAAAAATGTTTACCAAAATGCAACGAACACCATACGGGTGCATAAAAACAATTGGGCAGACTGGGGTCGTTTCGGCTCGTTACTGTCGGCCTCCTATTTGAATGATAAGGCAGAAGTGGCAGAAAACATTCGTTTGATCAAATCGGACCTTGCACTGAAGATCCTGCCCGATGGAAGTATGCCGGAAGAAACGAGGAGAGGAAACAATGGTATATGGTATACCTATTTTTCTTTGGCTCCGATGACTGCGGCATGCTGGGTGGCTTACAACCTCACAGGGGAAAGTTTGTTTGATTGGTCGTCCGATGGTCGCTCCATCAAGAAAGCCTTGGACTACCTGGCCTACTATAATACGCATCCTATGGAGTGGAAATGGAATTCGAACCCCAACACCGGCACAAGCGATATTTGGCCGTACAATCTGATGGAATCCATGGCCGGTATTTACAACGATGCCTCTTATTTGGAATATATCAAAGGCAGGCAACCTATTGTTTATGACAAACATCATTTTGCCTGGGTTTTTTCAACCCTGATGCCGGTCAGTCTTCATGGATACAAGTAAGAATATGTCGATCCAATAACTCGTCAAATCTTTTCTGAAAAAGGTCTTCTGCATTAGAGCACACTTTTTCATTTTAAAGCCCATTGCTTTTTCAGGCAATGGGTTTTTGTGTGATATACAGAAATAGGCTGTTTGTTTTTTGCCTGAAGAGGAATACCTTGAATAAAGACGATTCTTGCATATTATGACAATGGACTTCTATCCCCATTCCTGCCTTCCAGCCTTTCTTTGTTGCTGTAATCGATGAGAAAAAGAGAGTCAAAATTAATAGTAAGCGTATTTTTATATGAAGAAGAGTGTTTTAATGATCTGGTTGATTTTTTCCAGCATCCTTTCCCTGACTTTTCAGGGTTGTGCGGACCGGCAAATGCAGAAACAGTGGACAAACGAGAAGAAAGGTGTTCAACCTTTTGGCATAAATCTGGCTGGTGCCGAGTTTAATGGAAACAAGCTGCCCGGAATTTACAACAAGGACTATGTCTATCCTTCCAACAAGGACTTGGATTATTTGCAGAGCAAAGGTTTTCGACTGGTCAGGCTGCCTATTCGGTGGGAACGTCTCCAACCCGAACCGCTTGGGGATCTCAACAGCTTTGAGCTGGGGAAGGTCAAGGAGTTTGTTGTGGCTGCCCAAAAGCGTCAGATATACGTGATTCTGGATCTACACAATTATGCCCGCAGAAATTTCAATGGAACCTACAATCTTATAGGGACAGGGGGACTTACCGCCAATCATTTGGCTGATTTCTGGAAAAGGCTGGCTCTGGAAATGAAACCCTTCAGGAACATTTACGGACATGGCTTGATGAACGAACCTCACGACATGAATTCCGGTACTTCCTGGTTTGATATTGCTCAGGCATCTATTTATGCCATTCGCCAGGTCGACACCGAGAAAACGATTATTGTTGGAGGTGACAGCTGGAGTTCAGCCGAACGCTGGGTCACTTACAGCGACACGTTGAAATTTCTGGTGGATCCTTCCGACAACCTGATGTTTGAAGCCCATGTATATTTCGACAAAGATGCTTCCGGAATCTATAAGTCTTCTTACGAAGAAGAACAATGCACACCGTACAAAGGAGTGGAACGGGTACAGCCTTTTGCGAACTGGTTGAAAGTGAATGGATTTAAAGGCATTATTGGCGAATACGGTGTCCCTTACTTGGATGCTCGTTGGCAGGAAACCTTGGATAAATTTCTTTTGTATCTCCAGAACAACGGCATCAATGCGACCTATTGGGCAGGAGGTCCCATGTGGAACAAATATCCCTTGTCCATTGCCCCGGTTGAGGGAAATGACAGACCTCAGATGAAGGTGGTGGGAAAATATCTTGAGACCAAACCGTTAAAAGACAACAATTAAAGATCTTGTGATGATGAAGAAAAAAATCTTGATTCTATTTTTTGCCTTGTCTCAGCATCTGGTCTTTTCACAGACCTCAGGCGGCGTCTTTGTTTCAAGTTCTGAGGACTTGGCCGATTACGTGGATATGCATATGGGACAAAACCTGGAGAGCAATTGCGTGATTGGCCCTCAGTTGCCTCATGGCTCCGTTAATCCGAGTCCGCAGACTCCCAACGGTGAAAACGACGGTTATCTTCCGGGTCGGCCCGTTCTTGGCTTTGGTCAACTGCATGTCAGTGGAACTGGTTGGGGACGTTACGGCCAAATACTGATATCTCCCCAGATTGGATTTAACAGCAAGGAAGGCGGACACGATTCGCCGATATCCAGTGAAACGGCCAATGCTTATTATTATGGTGCGATGCTGAATCGTTATCAAATCTTTGCCGAATTGGCACCGACACATCACTGCGCCATCTACAATTTCACTTTTCCTGAAAGTGATGACGCCAATATCCTCCTTGATATTGCGCACAATATTCCTCAGCATATCAAACCGGAGATCAAGGGCTTCTTTTTGGGTGGTAAGATCTTCTACGACAAAGGCGAACACGTCATCAAAGGCTGGGGATCTTATGCCGGCGGTTTTGGCAACCCGGATCCCTATAAGGTCTACTTTTTTATCCAGATGAATGACCCATCGGAAACGGTGGAGATTGTTAACCATGGAAAGAATGAACTGTATGCCAGAGTGGGTTTCCGGACCAGGAAATCTCAGGAGGTCAGGATAAAGATTGGAATATCCATGAGCAGTATGAAAAAGGCTGAAAGGTTTCTCTCTGTTGAGATTCCTGATTTTGATTTTGAGGGGATAAAGCAGAAAGCCAAAAATACATGGAATGCGACTCTTGCTTCGATCAAAGTGGAAGGTGCTTCCAAGGAGAAGATGAAGATCCTCTATACCTCCCTTTACCACAGCTTTTTGATGGCTAGGGACCGTACTGGCGACAATCCGGGATGGAAAAGTTCCGAACCTTATCTTGATGACCATTATTGTATCTGGGATACCTGGAGAACAAAGTATCCCTTAATGGTACTGATACAGGAAAGCTATGTTACAAAAACCGTTAATTCGTTTATAGACAGGTATAAGCATGATAAGATGTGTCGTCCCACATTTACAAGTGGTTTGGAAGGACCTCTGAAGCAAGGAGGTGACGATGTGGACAATGTTATAGCCGATGCTTTTGCCAAGAAAGTGAAAGGAATCAATTGGAACAAAGCTTACGAAATATTGAAATTCAATGCCGGGCATGAACGGAGTTCCGATTATCTTAGATTGGGTTGGCAACCGGAAAAGGGGGATCCCATGAGTTGCAGCAACAATCTGTGTTATGCCTACAATGATTTTTGTATGGCTCAAGTTGCAAAAGGCCTGGGGAAACAGGCCGATTATCAAAAATACTCAAAACGTGCGAATAGCTGGAAGATGCTTTTTGACCCATCGGTTGAAGATGCCGGATTCAAGGGCTTTATCCGCCCCAAAAAAGAGGATGGCACATGGGTGGATTTTCAGACCAGAAAGGGTTATGGTTCCTGGGTGGAATTTTTCTACGAATCAAACAGCTGGACGTATTCCTTGTTTGTACCTCATGCTATTGATGAACTGATCGAACTTTCGGGTGGAAAGGAAAAAATGACGGAACGCCTGAAATATGGTTTCGAGAACAAACTTATACTGATGGATAATGAACCAGGCTTTTTAAGTCCATTTGTATTTATCCATTCCGGACGGCCAGACTTGACCTCTTATTATGTGTCTTGCTTAAGGGATCAGAAATTTTCCCTACAATCGGGTTATCCCGGAAATGAGGACAGCGGAGCCATGGGGTCCTGGTATGTTTTTGCCTCAATGGGCCTTTTCCCCAATGCTGGACAGGACATCTATTATCTTTTTGGCCCAGCATTTCCCAAAATGACCTTGACTACAGAGGCCGGCAAGAAAATTACGGTTGTGGCCAAAAACTGTTCTGCGGAAAACCGGTACATCCAATCTGCTAAAATAAACGGAGTGACATTGAACAGGGCCTGGGTCCGTCATGAGGAGATTGTAAATGGTGCACTGATTGAACTTGAGATGGGCACAAGCCCTGCAGGGGACTGGGGCAAATTATAAAATCCAAAGCAAATCATTATTGTATAAGGTGTTTATTATCAGCGTTGTAAAAACATGCAAAAATATGGTTTAAATCGTTTTGTTACATCAATTTGGATTTCTCTTGCATGCTCCTATTACGTGAGGCTCTATTTTTGGACGTGAATTCAATTTGATTAAATTAAAAAAGAAAGGAGGTAGTATAAGAATATTGTAGCTGTTCATGATAGAATATTCATGACTTATTTACGAACCACAAATAACGTAATCTATTTATTAAATCTAACACTTAAATTCATGATTAACTTTTTTAAGAAAAGACTAATCAGTGCTTTCTCGATCTTTTTCATGTCTTGCCTGGCGTTATCAGCCCAGTCGCAGTCATTTATAGTGGAAGGGGAGGTACTTAGCCAGGAAAATGAACCACTTGTAGGAGTGGGGATAACCATAAAAAACACGGCACAAGGTACGACCACCGATGCCAATGGACATTATTCCATTAAGGTACCGGATAAGAATGCTGTCCTTGTTTTTTCCTTTATCGGTTTTAAGGCCAGGGAAATAGCAGTTGGCAGTCAGAAAAGCATCATCGTTAAACTGGAAGACTCCATGGTCCAGCTGGATAACGTGGTGGTCGTCGGATATGGTACTCAAAAAAAAGTGAATGTTACCGGATCCGTATCTTCGGTAACAGTCAGTGAATCCTTGACAGACAGATCTGTAGCCAATGTCTCATCTGCTTTGCAGGGGCTGATGCCAGGTCTGGCGGTATCACAGAATTCAGGTATGGCGGGAAACAACGGTTCGGAATTATTGATCCGTGGTTTGGGAACCATTAACAATTCCAGTCCGCTTATCGTGGTGGACGATATGCCGGATGTGGACATCAACCGAATTAATATGAACGATATCGAAAGCATTTCCGTCTTGAAGGACGCTTCGGCATCATCCGTCTATGGTTCACGTGCTGCAAACGGTGTCATTCTTGTCAAGACCAAATCAGGAAAGAAGAACGATAAAACCCAGATAGATTTTTCCGGATCGAAAGGATGGGAAAAACCAACCAATTATTACGATTTCATGGATGATTATCCAAGAGCTCTGACACTACATCAGCGTTCTGCTGCAACATCTCCTTCGACCAATGGTAAAAACCAGGTATTCAAGAATGGAACCATCGACCAATGGATGGCTCTTGGAATGGTCGATCCGATAAAATATCCGAATACCGACTGGTGGGATGTGATTACACGTACAGGTTCCACAGAAAATTACAATTTATCGGCAAGCGGAGGCAAGGACAATTCCAATTTTTATGCTTCAGTAGGCTATCATAAACAGGAGGGGTTGCAGATTAACAACGACTACGAACGGTACAATGCCCGCTTCAATGCCGATTACAAACTCATGAAAAATATGAATCTGGGTTTCAGGTTCGATGGAAACTGGAGCAATTACGTCTATTCTTACGACGATGGCTTCACCGGCCAACTGAACGATATGCAGTATGCCATTGCCGGTATTTATCCATATGATTCCGAACGTAATTTATATGGAGGAGTGATGGCCTATGGCGAAGATCCCCAGGCATATAATGCCCTGACTTTTTATACAAATGTGCTTAAAAAAGAAAACAGGCAAGAGGCAAATACGTCTTTTTACCTGGATTGGGAACCAATCAAAGGGTTGGTTGCCAGGGTAGACTACAACCTGAGTTATTACAACCAGTTTTTCAAAGAAGCGAATATTCCTAACAGGGCATATAACTTTCAGACTGAAAGCTATGGATCCAGATGGTTTGTATCCGAAAATGCCAGTATAACGAACAGGGTGAATTCAGGATACAAGACCTTGATGAATGAAAGGTTGAACTACCATAAGAAATTTAATGAGAACCATGAATTCTCGGCAATGTTAGTCCACAGTACCGAATACTGGTTTGACAGATATTTGATGGCATCCAGAGAGAATAGGATTCATCCATCCTTGTCTGAAATTGATGCTGCCTTGACAACCACCCAGGGAACAGCCGGCAATTCATCCGCAGAAGCATTGAGTTCTTTTATCGGACGTATTAACTATTCTGCGTATGGCAAATACTTGTTGGAACTGAATCTTCGTGCCGATGGATCTTCCAAGTTCCAGGCAGGGAACCGTTTCGGCTATTTTCCTTCTGCATCGCTTGGATGGATATTCAGTGAGGAGGAATTTGTGCGTTCGCTGACAGACGACTGGCTTACGAGTGGAAAGCTTCGCGTCTCCTATGGTGAGCTGGGCAATAATAGCGGTATAGGTAGGTATCAACAGCAGGAACTCCTCTATCAGAACAATTACATCGTGGGTGGTTCGATTGCCAATGGCTTTATATACTCCAAGATGCTTAACAAGGATTTGTCCTGGGAATCTACTGCGGTGCTCAATTTGGGCCTGGATCTGGTGTATCTGAACGGCAAGTTGTCTACTGAATTTGATTACTACGACCGCCTTACCACCGGTATGCTTCAAAGATCACAGGTTTCGTTACACTTGACCGGAGCTTACGAAGCTGCTTATGCTAATCTTGGAAACCTTCGCAATAGGGGTGCCGAGGCCAATATCACCTGGAAAGACAAGGTTAAAGACTTCCGGTATTCTGTCAATTTTAATGTTTCCTACAACAGGAGCCGTCTTGAAAAATGGGCGGAATTCCTCGATAAAGGATCCATTTATGTGAACATGCCTTATCAATACCTTTATTCCTATCAGGACAAGGGATTGGCTCAAACCTGGCAGGAAACGTATGCTGCAACACCTCAAAGCCTGGCCCCAGGTGATGTGGTTCGCAAGGATGTGAATGGAGACGGACTTATTGATGGGAACGACAGAGTTGCTTCTACCAACAATCTGACGGATATGCCTACGACAAACTACGGATTGAACCTGCAAATGTTCTGGAAGGGTTTTGACTTATCCATGCTTTTTCAGGCTGCAACAGGCCGCAAGGATTTTTGGATCAACGTCTACAATACCTCGAATCTTCCCAAACAGCGTTACGCCTCGTCCTATGAACAACTGAACGATACTTGGTCCTGGGAAAACAGAGATGCTTCCCGTCCCCGTCTGGGCGGTGCTGCAACCAATATGTCTGAGACTACCCTTTGGCTGGATGACATGTCTTATCTGAGAATGAAAAACATCATGTTGGGCTATACCTTACCTAAAAAATGGACGCAGAGATTGTCTATAAGCAGTCTTCGAGTCTACGGTTCTACAGAAAACATCTTCACACTTACCAATTACAGAGGGCTCGATCCTGAAAAAATTGGAAGCACTGTGGATGTATACCCGTTGACCAAGTCGTTTTCAGTAGGTGTCAATGTCAGTTTCTAAATATTAATACGATAGAAAAATGAAACGATTGAATTTTAAATCATTTGTATATATTCTGGGGCTAATGTTTGTCTTTAGTTCTTGCGATGAGCAGTTGGATCAGGTGCCAACGGTAGATATGTCTTCTTCAATCTACTGGAAAACGGAAGCCGATGCCACCACAGCTTTGAATGGCTTATGTTCTGATGTCCGGTATCTTTTTGACAGGGACTATTACTTGGATGGCATGGGTGAATTCGTCCGGGTTAGGGGTAACTCCTTCATGAATACTTATGGTCGGACCGGACGTGCCTATATGGGAAACTGGGAAATCAGACCTGTTGGCTCAATGGCCGGTTTTGATAGGATGTACGAATTTTGTTTTGGTGCAGTAAACAGGGCAAACTACGTCATTGAAAATGTGCAAAAGATGGTAGAGCAAACGACTTTGCCCGATAAAAAGAAAAATCTGGAAACAGTCATTGGAGAAGCCAAACTTATGAGAGCGTTGGTTTATTTCCGCCTGATTTCCATGTGGGGGGATGTTCCATATATTGACTGGAGGGTTTATAAAAACTCCGAAGTAGCAAGTTTGCCCCGCACTCCTATTGAAACCATCAAGGATTCTATTATCTCGGATCTGACCTATGCATACGATAAACTTCCGGTCAAGGCTTCCGCCATTGGGCGAATGGCAAAACCCGCTGCACTTGCTTTGCGTGGAAAAGTTCAGCTATACTGGGGGTGCTGGAATAAAAATGGTTGGCCTGAACTGGATTCTTTCACCCCGGACCAGACCAAAGCTAGTACTGCGTTCAAGGCTGCTGCTGCCGATTTTAAGAGTGTGATTCAGGATTATAGTCTGACTTTGTTCAGAAATGGGGAACCTGGTAGCTGCGATGCTCTGGGAAAAGCCGACGTCTTGCCAAACTATTTTTACTTGTTCCTTCCCGCTGCCAACGGAGACCCTGAGTTTCTCCTTTATTTTACGCATGGCGGAACAGGTAGCAACCAGAGTGAGGAATTGATGAGAGACCTTGCCGGCAGAAGTCTTGAAACAGGACAGGCATGGGTTACTCCTCGTTTTGAAATTGCAGACCGTTACCAGTCTACCATAACGGGAGACTTCTGTGATCCCTTGATTCCATTGGACGTTGCCACCGTCAAGGATGCACGGACCAGGCTCAATTCGGCTGTGAATCCTCAAAGTTATGCAAACAGAGATTACCGCATGAAGTCGACCATACTTTGGGACTATGAAATGTGCAAGGGCTCTACCGGAAAAGTTGATGCAGGTTGGGTACCCTATATTTACAAGACATGGGGAGCCAAAGTGACCATCAATGGCGTAAGTTATACTTCCTACAATACCGACGGAACCAATTCCGGATACGTTTTTCGCAAATTTGTCAGGAATTACGCTGGTCAGGGACGTTCTGACGGTGATTTCAACTGGCCTGTCATCCGCCTGGCCGATGTTTTTCTGATGTATGCAGAAGCGGACAATGAAGTGAACGGACCTCAGACTTTGGCCATCGATTTGGTCAACAAAATTCGCCATAGAGGAAATTTGCCGGCCTTGGCTGCCAGCAAGACATCCGATAAGGCTGCCTTCTTTTCAGCTATTGAACAGGAAAGGATCGTGGAATTGGCCGGAGAGGGCCAGCGTTCCTTTGACCTTCGCAGGTGGAGAGCTATCGAAAGGGTTTGGGGGCCAGCTTTAGGCCCTGGTAAGGCATCGTATGATACCTACGGTGCTCAGGTTGCCAAGTTCTTTGAAAACACCAATGAGCTCAGCTATCAGCAATCTTACATCTTCAAGATCCCTCAATCCGAAAGGGATAGGAATCCAAATCTAACTCAAAATAAACCTTATAGGTAATGGTAAAAAAATATCTCAAAAATATGAAATTATATCAAAGAAACATATTGTTCGTTCTACTGGCATCCTTGGCTTTATTTAGCTGTTCTTCCGATTATCCTGTAGACGAAGATGGATTGTTGATCACAAACAGGGCTGAATGCTATGTCAGCAGTTTTTTCCTGAATGGAGCCGATCATTTATCCGTAATCAAAGGAAGTGCCGCTGTCAAAAACGATTCTTGCATCATAAGGGCCACTGTACTATATGGAACAGACCTGAAGAATCTTTATCCTTCATTCTCTTTGGTCACTGATGCTAAACTGGAACCAAAGATCACGGGTCTTACAGACTTTTCAGATCTGGAACATCCCAAACAGTATACAGTTATTTCAGGCAACAGGAAAGTTCGAAAAACCTATACCGTTTATCTGACAGCTGAACAAAGGCCATTGTAAATAAAAACTAATACAGTAAGTAATGAAAATGACAAAAAATATTTGGGGTTTTGTTTTCCTGTTATGCCTGTCGGCCTCTTTTGTGGGATGCCAGGACGAACAGGATGCTACCACCGTTCTTAAGAACGACTGTCTGAAGAGGACATTGGGACCGAATGTTGTCGGTGAGACCATTGAATTTGTTTATGCAATGGCGATGCCTTACGGTTCGGGTAAGATTGTTTCAGCTGAGGTTGAGGCAAGCATTCAGGGTGCTTCCACCACCAAACTTGAGAACAATTCGTATTACACAAATGCTAGCGGTACGGATGTCCCGGTGCTTATAGGCAATCCTTGCACCAACGACGGACGTATCTCAAAGGTTGACTTTACGGTCGATACCTGTGCCGCTGCTCTGAGGTACTACTATGTGATACCCGAAGAAGCCCGCGGACAGAAAGTGACGTTCACATTCAAGACTGAAGCTGACAACGGAGAAGTTTTGACCTACAAGATGGGGCCTTACGACATTAGCAAAATGGATATTAAACGTGGGTTGGAGCTTAAAGGTGATTGTTTTATTTCCATTGAGAATATGGCGGTCTATGACGCAGCTACAGCTGCAACCATGCCAAACAAGATCGATCTTGTTTATCTGTGGCGCAATATTCCAGGCGTGAGTTTCGGGCATTCTTTTGTCTCCCCCGCGGCCAGCGGGGAGTTTCTTCCGGATATCAGCCTGCCTTCCGGGGTAAACAATGATACAAAGATCCGAAGAGAGTGGGGAGCGATCGATACTCACCTTATCATGAATCAGACTGAGAATGTGGGAACCTATATTGATGATGTTGATTTTGAAAAAATTGACTTGACCAATATGCCCGACTATGCGCTGAACTTTAAGGCAAAAGGCGGAATATGGCTGGAAACTAAAGATGGGAAGTACAGGGCGTTCATTTATGTAAATACATTGAATGCAACAGCTGGCGGAACCATTAGCATGAAGCGTTACCAGATAAAATAGTATAGAGTCAGATTCTGGCTGACAAAGAAAAGAGGGTGTTTCAAAAGTCTGAGACACCCTCAATTTATTTACGTCTATTGAGACTAGCTCAAATAATTAATTCTCAGAGGCTTTAATTTTTTTGAGACAGCCTCGTTTTTCTATTGAAATTTTGGTCAAAGCCGATGACGGCTTTATTTATTGAAATCGATAATGTCGTGAATGGTAATGAGGCCTACGATTTCTGTATTGTCTTTGGGTTCGCAGACGGCCAGAGAAGTGATTTTGCTGGCTGTCATCATTTCGAGGGCATCGTTGATCTGGGCGTTTTTGGCGACTTTTTTGAAACCTTTGGTCATGAAGTCAATGGCACGTTTGTCCAGTACGTCGTCGTATTTCTGGATGGCACGGCGAATGTCGCCGTCGGTGATGATGCCTGTGAGCTTGTTCTCGTTGTTTATGACCATGGTCATGCCTTTCCTTCGGTCGCTGATAACGTAGATCACATCCTTGAAGGAGTCGCTTTCGCGAACAATAGGTATTTCGCAACTCATGAGGTCTTCGACACGGGTAAGAAGCCGGCGTCCGAGCGCACCTCCCGGGTGGTACATGGCGTAGTTCTCAATCTTGAAGTTTCTACGGTTCATCAGGCAAACGGTGAGGGCATCTCCCATGACTAATGTGGCCGTGGTCGAAGTGGTCGGTGCCAGGCCGAGCGGGCAGACCTCCTTGGTTACTCCTACGTTGAGAACGTAATCGGCTTCTTTGCCAAGGGGTGATTCGGCATTGCCCGTCATGGCTACGATGGTGGTACCAATTTTCCGAAGCGGGGGCAGGATGTTCATGATTTCCTGAGAGCTTCCGCTATTGGAAATGGCAATCACGATATCTTCTTTTCGGACCATTCCAAGGTCGCCATGCAGAGCATCGGTGGAGTTCATAAAAATGGAAAGAGTGCCTGTGGAGGCAAGGGATGCTGCAATTTTCCGGCCGATGAGGCCTGTTTTTCCAATGCCGGTGACAACAACCTTTCCTTTGCTGTTGAAGATCAATTCAACAACGTCGTTTATTTCGTTGCCGATACTGGCACTGACCTTTTGCAGTTCGCAAATCTCCTGGTCGAACACTTCACGGCTTCTTTGTACAAAATCCATTACTGTCTTTTTATAATTGTATCAATTTCAATAGCTTTCAATAGAATGTCACGAATGTTATCCATTCGGAGTTGGTTGGGTCCATCTGAAAAGGCGTGATCCGGATCCGGGTGTACTTCGGCGAAAATGGCGTCGACACCAACGGCCAGAGCCGCACGCATGAGCGGAGGTACCATTTCGCGGTTGCCTCCGGTCGAAGAACCTTGTCCTCCTGGTTTTTGTACGGAGTGTGTGGCGTCAAAGACCACGGGGTAGCCATAGGAACGCATTTCAACCAAGCCTGTCATATCGACCACCAGATTGTTGTATCCAAAAGAGGATCCGCGTTCGCAAAGAAGTATCTGCTCCGTGCCGGCCTCTTCGAGTTTGGTTATGACGTTTTTCATATCCCAGGGGGCCATAAATTGGCCTTTTTTGACGTTGACGATCTTGCCGGTTCGGGCAGCTGCAACGAGCAGGTCTGTTTGGCGGGAAAGAAAAGCGGGAATCTGTATCATGTCCACCACTTCGCCAACAGGGGCGCATTGCCAGGTTTCATGTACATCTGTTATAACGGGTATATCCAGTTCGGCTTTTACTTTTTGCAATATGGACAGCCCTTTTTCGATGCCGACACCACGCGGAGATTTGATGGAAGAACGATTTGCCTTGTCGTAGGAAGACTTGAATACCAGGTTGATACCCAGCTCTTCACAGGTCTTTCTGAGATACTCTGCGACCTCCATCGTCATGGCTTCACTTTCTATGGCGCAAGGTCCTGCTATCAACGTGAACCTTTCATTGCCTCCGATGTTAAATCGCTGGGCAACACGCACACATTTAGTATTTTGCATAGTTTTTTCTTTTAGTGTCGGTCCGTGCAACCGGTAGCCCATAATGGGTCGTTTCTGCTGCAAAGATATTCTTTCTTAACGGAAAAAGTCTACCTTTGCACCTATTAATTCCATAGAACCAAATATATGAGGCCAAATTTACAGAAAATCCTGCAAGATCGTATCCTGATTTTAGACGGAGCAACGGGTACCATGATCCAGACTTACAGTCTTACCGAGAAGGATTACCGGGGGGAAAGATTCGCCGATTCCAGTATCAATTTGCGCGGACACAACGATTTGCTTTGCCTCACCAAACCAGAGGTGATTACGGAGATACACAGGGCTTATCTGGATGCAGGGGCTGATATTATTGAAACGAATTCGTTCAATGCCAATGCGGTTTCTTTGGCCGATTACAACATGACGGATCTGGTTTATGAAATTAATCTGACGGCTGCCCGTCTGGCCAGGTCCGCTGCTGATGAAAAAACTTCCCAGAATCCTGATAGGCCAAGGTTTGTGGCTGGCTCTATGGGACCGACCAACAAGACGGCCTCCATGTCGGCGGAAGTCACCAATCCTGCAGCCAGAGCCGTCACTTTTGATGACCTGGTTTCTGCTTACCGGGAACAGGTGCGTGGACTTCGTGACGGTGGGGTGGATGTTCTGTTGGTGGAGACGATCTTTGATACTCTCAACGCCAAGGCTGCGCTTTTTGCCATCGAGGAGGAAGAAGACGTTTCCGGTATAAGTCTTCCGGTGATGGTTTCCGTTACCGTGGCCGACACGAGTGGCCGAACTCTTTCCGGACAGACGCTCATGGCCTTTCTCACGTCGATTTCCCACGTCCGCTTGCTGAGCTGCGGATTGAATTGCGGTTTCGGAGCTGAGCAGATGAAACCTTTTGTGGAGGAACTTTCCGCCAATGCGCCGTTCTTTGTGAGTGCGCATCCAAATGCCGGTTTGCCCAACCAGCTTGGACAATACGATGAGACCCCCCAGATGATGGCTGATACCGTGGAAAGCTATTTGCAGAATGGCTGGGTAAACATTATCGGTGGTTGTTGCGGAACAACGCCCGCACACATTGAGGCGATTGCGTTGATAACCCAAAAGTACAGACCCAGGGTAGTCCCGGCCGGTAAGCACGAAACGGTGTTGAGTGGACTGGAGCAGTTGGTCATTGATCCGAAAAGCAATTTCATCAACATAGGGGAGCGTACCAATGTGGCAGGCTCCAAGAAATTCGCCCGTCTCATGCGGGAAGAAAAATACGACGAGGCCCTGTCCATAGCCCGCCACCAGGTGGAGAACGGAGCACAGGTCATTGATGTCTGCATGGACGATGCCATGCTGGATGCCAAGACTTCCATGGTGCAGTTTCTCAACCTCATCGCATCCGAACCTGAGATTTCCAAAGTGCCCATCATGGTAGACTCTTCCACCTGGGAAGTTCTGGAAGCCGGGCTTAAATGCAATCAGGGCAAATCGGTGGTGAATTCCGTGAGTCTCAAGGAGGGCGAAGCTGAGTTTCTGAGAAAAGCCCGCCTGGTGCACCGTTATGGTGCGGCTATGGTGGTGATGCTTTTTGACGAGAAGGGACAAGCCGACACTTTTGAAAGGAAAATAGTCGTTGCCAAACGTTCGTACGACCTTTTGGTACAGGATGGCTTCCCAGCTGAGGACATCATTTTCGATCCCAACGTCCTGGCAATAGCTACGGGCATCAGTGACCACGATGACTATGCGGTGCACTTCATCAAGGCGTGCGCCTGGATCAAAGAAAATTTGCCTTATGCCAAAATCAGCGGTGGTATCAGTAATCTGTCATTCTCTTTTAGAGGTAATGACACGGTACGTGGTGCCATTCACTCGGTCTTCCTCTATCATGCCATCAAGGCAGGACTGGATATGGGTATTGTAAACGCAGGCCAGTTGATTCCCTATTCGGAAATTGATCCGGTGTTGCTCCAGTTGACTGAGGACGTGGTGCTTAACCGTCGCAGTGATGCTACCGAAGAAATGCTGGCTTACGCGGAAACTATTAAGGTGGATGCAGGTCTGTCCGATAAACACGAGGGTGGGAAGGATACCTGGAGAGCCCTGCCTGTGGAAGAACGTATTCACTATTCCTTGGTAAGAGGCATATCCGAATACCTGGAAGAAGACATTGCTGAATGTCTGAAAATATATCCGGCCGCCATTGATATCATCGAAAAGCCGTTGATGAATGGAATGAATAAGGTGGGGGATCTTTTCGGAAACGGAAAAATGTTCCTGCCTCAGGTGGTGAAAAGTGCCAGAGTGATGAAAGCTGCGGTGGCCATCCTTGAGCCGATCCTTGCAGCTCAAAAGAAACAGGGTGCAGCCCAGCCGGTAAAGATACTTCTTGCCACCGTCAAGGGCGATGTACACGACATAGGTAAGAATATCGTGAGCGTGGTGCTTTCCTGCAATGGGTTCGATATTATAGACCTTGGTGTCATGGTGCCCTGCGAAAAGATTGTCAGCGAGGCAAAAGCCCGGAAGGTAGACGCCATCGGTCTGAGCGGCCTGATCACGCCTTCTCTGGAAGAGATGAAAAAAGTGAGCCAGGCTTTGTCCGAGGATGGACTGGATATCCCGGTGATGTTGGGAGGTGCCACAACCAGCGAATTGCATACGGCCATCAAGCTGGATCCCGTTTATCCTGGTAAGGTGTATCATGTGCGTGATGCTTCGCGTGCGGCTTCTGTTCTGCGCCACATCACCGATCCCAATCTGAAGCTTGCTTTTCGACAAGAAACGGCCAAGCAATACGAGAATCTGCGTACCATTCATGAACGTGCCAGCCAAAAAACGGCATACATTTCCCTCGAGGAGGCTCGCAGGAATGCCCTGAAAATAGACTGGAGCACCCAACAGATCACCCGGCCTGCAACCGAAGGCATTGTTGATTGGCAGGATTTTCCGTTAGATGAAATCATCCCTTACATCGACTGGACCTATTTCTTTTATGCCTGGGATATCAGAGGAAATTTTCCGTCCATTCTGAACCATCCTCAGAAAGGTAAGGAAGCTACCAAACTGTACGAAGACGCGCAGGATGTTCTTCGGAATCTGATCAAAGGAAAGAAAGTCAGGGCCAAAGCTGTGCTTGGGTTGTTTCCTGCTTATGCTGCAGGAGATGATCTTTTTGTGGTGAAAGGCGATCAAACCGTGTGCTTGCCTCAGTTGCGTGAACAGAAAAAACAGACAGACGGCCATCCAAACCTGTGTCTGGCCGATTTCATTGCGCCTCAGGAATCGGGTGTGCAGGATTATCTGGGGGCTTTCACTGTTTCCATTTCGCAGGTGCCTTCCACGCTTTCCAAAGACTACCGTTCCAATGGAGACGATTATACGGCACTCCTCATAGAGACCTTGACAGACCGTTTGGCCGAAGCTTTTTCGGAGTTGCTTTTCCAGAAGGTGCGTAGACAGTACTGGGGTTATGCTTCTGATGAAAAAGTACGCTTTGAAGACTTGCTTGCCGGCCGTTACCGAGGCATTCGTCCGGCCATAGGATATCCTTCCTGTCCCGAACATAGCCAGAAGGAAACGATTTTCCAATTGCTGGAGACGGAAAAACGTATTGGCACCAGGTTGACGGAAAGTTATATGATGATGCCGGTTTCCTCCACTTGTGGGCTGATGTTTGCCAACGAACAGGCCAGCTATTTCGATGTTAGAAAAATTTCGGGAGAACAGGCGGAAGACTACTTTTTGAGAAAAGGGAGAGTGGTGGAACAGCTTAAACCGCTTATTTTCTAGATCCTGCCGGCGTTTTTAACCAAGGACAGAATCGTGTGGCTGAGCGGCTCTTCACGGAGAAGTTGCTCTAGGGTGAGGTGCATCCTGTAGTTCCAGTTGTGTGCTGGATCATCGGGTACGTTGATACGTTCTGCCTCCGGGTCTTCGCGACGCAACTTGCCGTCCATGGCCATCCAGTCCTGCCAGGGCAGGGTGACCCAAAGGGCGGGCGAAGCCAGGTGTTGGCTGATAATTTGTTCCGCAATCTCCGGACTGCACTTTTCGGGTGCCTTGCCTTGTTTCCAAAGTATTTGCTGGTAATATTGCTGCGTGTCTTCTCGGGACTCTTGCCACCAGGCCCTTATGGGACTCATATCGTGTGTGGAGGTGGTGCAGACCGATTGGTAGGGTATGGTGTTCAGGTTTTCGAACTTTGACCAGGATCTTTTAGGCATGCGCTGTATCTCCAGACTGAGGATGCCCAGTTGCTGCATCACTTCTGGTACGCAGGTTGGTATCATCCCCAGGTCCTCGCCGCAGATCAGCATTCGGGTCGTTGTTGTCAGCGGAAGCAATAGCTCGTAAGCCTTGTCTTTCCATAGCTCCACATTCCGGGCATAAAAAAAATCTTTATAAAGTTGGTTGAAAGCGGATCTTTGCTTTTGGCTCAGGGCTTTGTAGCACTCTGTCGCCGCGCCTAGGATGCGGGGATGGAAAAGGTCGGGCTGATGGGAGTCTCTCAGGAACAAGACTTCGTTGCAAAGAGCAAAAAGCCTTTTTTCCAGCCTGGAGTCTTTTCCATTGAGATGCCTGCGGATTTTCTGCTGGGTGTTGAAGGCTGCAAGCAGTTGGTATCGACCGCTTTTGCTTTTCCTTAAGTAAGAAGCTTTGACGGTTTCAGCTTCTTTTCCAAAAAGACGGTCTATCAGATCTTCCGTGATGTAGGGCTCGATCATTTTTTTCTTATTGAAACGGAAGCCTTTTTCCTTGAGATCATCAAGGCTCAAAGGCAAAGCTGGGCTGAAATGGCCCAACAGCCCTTCCACCGAATGGGAAGGGATGTCCCAGATGCGAAAGAAGCCCAAAATATGGTCTATGCGGCAGGCATCAAAATAGTCGGACATATTCTTGAAGCGGCGTTTCCACCAGCAAAAATCCTCCTTTTTCATCTGCTCCCAATTGTAGGTGGGGAATTCCCAGTTTTGCCCTTTGGATGAGAAGCTGTCGGGGGGCGCGCCTATCTGTGAATCCATGTTGAACAGGTGAGGTGTAGACCAGGCTTCCACCCCGTAAGGGCTGATGCCGATGGGAATGTCTCCTTTCAGAATCACGGACTGTTCACGGGTGTAGTCTTTGACCTTAGAAAGTTGCCGGTGCAAAAGGTATTGGACGAAATAATGAATGGCAATATCCTGGTGCCAGGTTTTATCGGGAGAGATAAGTTTTTCTATTTGGTGTCTGTCATACGTGGCATATTCTCCCCAATTATGAAAATCATGGTTTCCCGTGTTTTCCCTTAAGTAATGGAAGGCTGCATAGGGGATGAGCCAGTCCTGGTTTTTATGATAAAAGTCTTGATAATCCTTGCTTTGAAGTACAGATTGGCCTTGCTCCTGAAAGAGCTTTGTCATATAGCTCCACTTGAGACGGAGCACCTTTTCATACTTTACTTCTGGAAGGTCATTCAGGGCCAGACGTTTCTTTTCGTATTGCTGCATTTCTTTTTTGTCTTTCAGTGCCGGCAGGTCGCAGATGGAGATGTAGATGGGGTGCAGGGCAAAGACGGAAACGGGTTTGTAAGGATAGGTGTCCATCCAGGTATCGGTCAGCGTAGTGTCGTTGACTGGCAGAATCTGGATCATTTGCATTCCACAGAGTCTGGCCCAGTCTGTCATCTTCCTAAGGTCTCCGAAATCGCCACAGCCCCAGCTGTTTTCCGATCGAAGTGAGAAGACGGGAATAGTCACACCTGCGCCTTTGAGAGGGGCTTCCTGATAACGGAAAAGCATGCCCGAGTACAGGAGCATCTGACGATCCATGCTCCGGGGGACGAACAGGTTTCTGGGTTCCCCCCATTCCTGACATACGGTTTTTCCAGTGGTAATGTCGTTTATGACAAATTTATAGGTACAACTTTCTGGAAGTTTTTCGGCATGTAGAGTGATGCTCCATTCCGGAAACTGTTCCGGTTGCATTTTCAGACCAGCGTGTTCTTTCCATTCTCCAAACGTCGGACAACTTCCTGTAATGGCAACGTTTTGCCCCTTTTTGACAAAAGGTGCATGGACCTTGATGGTGACACAGCCAGGTGCATAGCCCGTCTCATGGTTTCTGCCCTCTATAGCCAGAAGGTTGCATGCATAAGCGGAGGAGTAGAGAAAGGTTCTTTCGGGTTGCGGTTGCCAGAAGTCATAGAGGGTGCAGAGTGTGGTATCCGATGGGAGTCTCACCCTATGGTTTTCCCCCCATTCCCTGCGTTTAATACTGTCGTTCTGGAAGACCAGGTACCGGTATTCGAGCATTCCGGTACCCTCCATTCCGATTGCCAGTTCCCAGTAACCGTCGCCCAGATGCTGCATTCTCAGCGCCTTGTCGTCTTCAAAGCATCCGGTTTCGGGGGCAGATCCTGTTATCATTAGGATTTCTCCCTGGTTGGGAATGTAATGTATATGGAAAAGGACCAGCATGTTTTTCGTGAGTAGGAATGCAATAAGGTTTGCATTCCTACAAATCTAAGAAATATTTGCCAATGCTATAAGGATATTTTCATTCCGCACATCAGGGTGGTGCCTGGCATTGGATAGTTGTAGTTCATCTGGTACTGAGTATTCAGCATGTTTTCCACTTTGCAGAATACGGAAACCGGATTGCTTATCTTGTAGTTGATTCTGGCGTCGAGCAGGGTGAAGTTTTCTTTTACAGGGGTGGTGGTTTGTAAGCAATAGTCCTTGATATCCTGCAGGTTGACTAGAAGGTTCCATTTTCCAAAGGCGTATTCAGCGCTGGCGTTGATCTGGTGTTTTGGAGTGGCCAGAATGGGCTTTTCGCTGTTGATGTAGCTGTAGTTTGCTGAAAGTTTTAGAGGAAATCTGCAATTGTATTGCAGACCAACTTCCAGGCCTTTGTTTCTGAAAGAGCCTGTGTTGTAATATTTGGGGATGCCTCCGCTTACGACGGTCTGTATCATGTTCTCACCTTTGGAGAGGAAAATGGTTACCTCACTCCTGAATCTTTTGTTGTCGGAAAACTGAAGGTAGGAGACTTCGTAGTTCATCATGCTTTCGGGTTGTAGGCTTTCGTTCGCTGCAAAGACGTAAAGTTCCCTTATGGTGGGATTTCTGAAGCCTTTGGCCGTGGAAAGCTTCAGGACCGAGGTCTCTACAGGTCTGTACGACAATCCGATTCTTGGTACCCATTCGTTTCCAAACAAGCTGTTCATTTCCAGTCTCATTCCAGCATCGAACGTCAGTTTTTTGTCCAGCAGGTTCTGTTGTGCCAACAGATAAAGGGCTGTTTCGTGGATGATTTTGTCCAGGCTGAAGTTCGGGTTGTTGCTTCTGATGGCGTTGCCGCCGTACAAATGGTAGTCAACGCCGAGGGTGAAGGTTGAGCCTTGCCAGAGTTTGCCGGATTGGTTTGCCATAACCCCTGCATTGATGTCGTCGGATTGCCAGCCGTCGTAAATTTCGTGATGCCCGAAATCGTAATAAAGGCGCACTTCGCCGCTGGTTTTTTCGTACCGGTTGTCCAGACTCAAAGAGGCCATTCCACGGGTGACATCAGCCGTTAGGGAGTCGCTGGTGGCCGGTTTGGTGATGGAACCAGGATCTGTGGAAAGGTATTTGGCCAGGCTGAAATCGGCAGTAGTGCTGAAGTGGGGCGAAAGAGTGTATCCTGCTTTGGCGTAGGCGTTAAAAAGATGAAAGCCGGAGAAACGCCTGTGTCCGTCTGTCTTGTCGTAATTGGCGGACAAGAAGCCGGTTAGTCTGTTCTTCTTGGTGCTGAGGCTTAGCTGGTATTTTTGTGTGTTGTAGGAACCGAGCATGATGGAACCGTTCAGGTTTTGTCCGTCTTTTTTCTGTTCCCTGGTGATGATGTTGATGACTCCACCCATGGAGTTTGAGCCGTAAAGTGTAGAAGCAGGGCCGCGTATAACTTCGATGTTTTCGGCGTTACCGGCTATGTAGGCATCGGGCAGGTCGTGCCCGTTAATGCCCATCATCTGTGGATGTCCGTCGATGGCTATCAGTACCTGTGTGGTGGGACTGCCTCCAATGCCGCGAAGCGATATTCCACCTCCGGATCCTGTAAAAAGACCAAAACCGGTAGTCCCACGTTCTGTGACAAGCAGACCGGGTACCTGACCCTTGAGCGAGGAGAGAACCGATGATTCTTCCGTTTTTTCAATTTCCTCCCGGGAAATGACGGTAATGGAAGCCGGCAGACTGTTTGCATTTGATGAGACAGGTGTTCCTGTAACGATGACGGGGTTAAGGGTGATGGTATCTTCTATGGCTTTTTCTTCAGCGGCTGTGTAGGTGCAGAAAAGGACACAAAGGAGCATAGCTATGATGTTCCTGAAAATGTTCATTTGACAGGCTCTTCTTTTAGGTTTGTAACGGATTTTAGAAGCCAAAACTGTCCAGATTGACTTCTTCTTTTTTTGTTTCCTTGAATTTCTCTGCTTTCAGATGGACCGGATTTCCTTCCACATAAATGGCCCGGTAGGGCCTTGCCGGACAGATGTGTTCACAACCGCCGCAACCCACGCAGATGTTCTGGTCGACAGAGGGGATGGTGAGTCCGTTTTTGTAGGGTACCATCTTGACGGCTTGTGTGGGACAATGTTCCGAGCAGGCTCCGCAACTTGTTTCGTCGGTGTAGACCACGCAATTGGTCTTGACAAAATGAACTCTGCCTACCTGCAGGGCATGTTTCTCGTCTTTGGTGATTCTCTTGATGGCTCCATTGGGACAAGTTTCCGAACAGATGGTGCAGTCGTAGTTGCAGTACCCCTGTACAAAATCCATTCTGGGCTGCATGATGCCCCCCAGGCCATATTCGTCGAAAGCGGGCTTGAGTACATGCGAGGGACATTTGGCCACACAAAGATGGCAGGCCGTGCAATGATGCAGGAAATGTTCCTTGTTTTCCGAACCCGGAGGGGTTAGGGCATGTTGTTTCTTGTAAGGGGTATTGGCTCTGATCTTGCCCAGACCTTTGGCATAAAGTCTGGCGGGAACCAATAGGCTGGTGGCAGCCAGAACGGTAAGGAAAGTTCGTCTGGAATCGTCCGGAACAGCCGTTGTCCCATTCTTTTTCACTGGGGCGAAACGGTAGGTGATGGCTTTCTGCTTGCAGGTATCCACACAGTCGAAACAATCTACGCAACGGCTGTAGTCGATCTTGCCTTTCTTGCTTTCTATGCAGGATGCTTTGCATTTTCTTTCACATTTTCCGCAATGATTGCAGGCACTTTCCTGGATACGTACCTTCAAAAAAGAGTATCTGGATAGGAAACCCAGGATGGAACCTACAGGGCAAATAGTGTTGCAGTAGGTGCGTCCGTATCTCCATGCCAGAAAGCCGATGATGAAAAAGGTGAAAAGCGCTATAAGAAGTGAAACGGGGCCAAGAATGGTGATGTCGACCGGATAGAACGTGAAATTTCCGAAATGGCTGAAAATCGAGGCCAACAGATTGTTACCGGCATTGTAAATGGGGCTCAGAATGTGGGTGGCTATACGTCCGAAGGCACTGTATGGGTCAAGCAGGCTAAGCAGCACTGTGAATCCGGCAAAGAATGCAAGGATGGTTGCTCCAAGAATGCTGTAACGAAGAATTCTTTTCTCTTTGCTGAAACTGAATTTCTTTTTTTTGTTGACTTTTTTAGATAGCCATGTTATTACATCCTGAAAAATGCCAAGGGGACAGATAACTGAACAGTAGACGCGCCCTAACAGCAACGTAAGCGCCAGTAAGGCCAGTAAAATGACCAGCGATCCCGACAACAGGGCCGGTATAAATTGTACCCTGGCCAGGATGTTAAAACCGGCCGGAAGAATGTGTGCAAAATCAAGAAAATAAAAAGTGATCAGTGTAAAGACAACGATGGCTAGAGCAACACGTATTTTTTTTAGGGTCATGATTTCAGATTTATTCTTTTGACTTTGATCTTGTCAAGATCCATGGTGCCAAGTCTCAGCTCGGCTGCATGGGCTATGTGTTTAACCGATTCGAGCGGCATCTTTTCTATCTGGTTGAAAAACTTGGTGGCGGCAGTGTCTACGGCTACGATGTCGGTAGACATGAACAAGGCTTTGGGATTGACAACGTCATTGGCCGATCGACCTTGCGGACCGTTGGCTTTTAGTACACGATAGGCGTCGACGACATGGAGTACGGCCGGTTTTTTGATGGTACAAATGTCTGCAATGGATTGTTGCAGGTCGTTGCTGTGGAACGCGCCTCTGTCCCAGACTATGCCCATGTGATTCTTCATGGCTATGGTCATCTTGGCTCCTCCGTGATTCTTGAGGATAGGAACGTTAATCCAGACGTCGGAGTCCAGAATGGCTGTATGGACTTTGGCGGTCTTAAGCTTTTTGGCTCTTGGCAGGGCTATTTCGCGGTAGTAGGTCTCTTCATTGCCTGACATAACCTTGGCTCCGGCTGCTTTGGCGGCTGCCTCGATGCCACTGTTGGTGTAACACTTTCTCCACTCGTCGCAGGTGTGGTCAAAGACGATCACTTCACTGGCTCCCGCTCTCAGGCATTCCCTGACAATTTCCGCTACCAGTGCTGGGTTGGTGTTTCCCGCCAGTTCCGGTTTCCTGTCCCAGCCGATATTTGGTTTGACCGTGACTTTGTAGCCTTTTTTGACAAACCGGCCCATACCTCCAAATTCAGCGATGGCTTTCCTGAACATGATTGCCGGCTCTCCTCCCATAACAGCCACCAGATCACATCCGGTGCTGGTTTTGGAAACTTTTTGGGCCATGAGGTCCATGCCGTCACTTAACTTGATGGTGGAAGCGATGCCTGTAATGGCGGCTGCTTTTAAAAACTCTCTACGTTTCATTAGATTATGATTTATGGAAGGTTTTGTTTACCGGATGATCCATGGAAACTGGAAACAGCTTTCGTCGTACAGGCAATAGTCTGCCTTCCCATTTACGGCAAAGGTCTTTACGCTTAGGGCTCCTGCGTTTAACAGTATCTTTTGGGCAAAGGCCAAGCTGGCTCCGGTTTTTACACGGTCTTCAACCAACAGAATGTTTTTTCCCTTTACATCAAACTTAAAGTCTTCAACCAGTCGAGGGCTATCGTAAACCGGTTTTTGGGAAGCATCTCTCAGGTGAACCTTCAGGAGCTGAAGTTCAAGATCAAGACTCTGGTTGAGCATGGCTGCCGGAATGATGCCACCATTTGCAACCGCTACGATCATGTCGAATTTTTCCCTGAAAGTAAAGTTCGCTATACGATCTCTTACTTCTTCAAAACTTTTTAAATACATCTTTTAAAGTATCATTTGGCCATCAATCGGAGAATTCCCCAACCTGCAATCCATTGAAGGAGCATACCAGGAAATCCGATACGGAAATCCTGAAGGGCGGCTGTAAAATCAGCCGTGACAGCCCATTCGAACAGCCCGCCTGCAAGTTGATATCCAAGTATGGTCAGGGCGATAAGCAGCAGGGAAACGGACTTGCTTCTTTGGGCAATCCATGCTGCGGCAATGGCCAGCAAGGATGATTTGACCAGTATGACTGGAAGCATGGCGAACATGGGCATCCCAAAGAGGAGGCTGTTCAGCAACGGAGAAAGGATGGCAGTCAGTAGACCCACTTTCAGCCCAAACTTGTAAGAGGCTATCAGGGTAAAGAAATATATGGGCAGAAATATTTTTCCGCCATCGGGAATGAAATGGCATAGTTGTGGCAACACCAGATTTCCAAGAATGAAAAGCGAACCGAACAAATACGTCCTGATATCTCCAGCCTGAAGGCTGTTTTGTCTGAATGGGATTGTTGCTATCATTGGTTAATAGTTTAAGTTTATGAAGCCAAATATAAGCAACATAAATTTTGTTTTTATATAATTTGAAAAGAAAATAGGATGAGTGCTCCGTTAATTATACTAAAATCCTTCAAAAGGATAAGGGACAGATAAACTGGGCTATAAACTAAGAATGTCGGGATGATTCCGGATGTACTCTACGGTATCCTTGTATCCGCGTTTATAAATTTTTTCGTAGGCGTCAAACCGGAATTCGTGATACCGTTTAAGGGCGCGGGGTTCAATGAGATAATTGCACAGGGCGCGGCCTTCGCAGGAATTGACATGCTGGACGATGCGGATGGAACTGGTGAGCACATCCTTGGGCTTGCAGAGTTCGGCCGGAGCCACATGGGGCAGAACGTCTACGCCGATGATGGTACTGCAAAGGTTTTGGAGAGGTTGAGCAGGCATGTTGTTGAGCAGTCCGCCGTCTACGTAAAAAACGCCTTTGGTTTCATAAGTTTCGAAGACTCCGGGAATACTGGCTGAAGCAGAAACCCAGGTGTTCAGCTCTTTGCCACTACTCTTGATCTCCCATTGAGCTTCGTTGAGGTTGCTTACGCAGATAAACATCTTTTTTTGCAGGCCTTCGAAACTGTTGTGGGGGATCATTTCCTTGATAAGGGTGAGAACTTTGCTGTGGTCGGAGAAACCGGATTTCATAAACCAGGATGGTTTTAATGATACCAGATTGGTGATGCGGTAAAGCCTGTCGTCTTCTATGATTTTCATCATCTCAGTCGGGCTTACACCTGCAGCGTAAAGTGTTCCGACAATGGCTCCCATGCTTGCTCCCGAGATAACCTGAGGTTCGATGCCGTTTTCCAGCAATGCCTGTAAAGCACCGATGTGGGCAAAGCCAAGAGCCCCGCCACCACTCAGACAAATACCAAGCGGTTTCTCCGTTTTTTTAGCCTTAATCGCTGTATCCATATTCTTGCTTCTTATGTTTGTACTTAGGATGTTTTGATCGGTTTTCTGAAAACGTTTTGCAACCCTTTAAGGTTCAAATCCTCATTATTTTCCCAACAAACGGGTCTTTTCCAAAACAATACGTTTGCATTATAGACCGATTTTATCTTCTTTTGTGTATGTTTTGAAGACCTGCTTCTTTGGGGTCAAAGATACAGATCCGTTTCCGGTTTTTATATTTAAAAAAAATGAAATGAAAAACACACCGATCAGAGTTTGTTTATCCCTTTTCTTTCTTTATTCCTGCGTTTTCAGCGTTTCTGCCAAACCTGTGCTTCCACCTCTTTTCTCTAGCAATATGGTGTTTCAGCAAAACACGGACGCTCCGGTTTGGGGAACCTCAGCACCGGGGCTCGAAATCAGGCTTACTCCTTCCTGGAAAGGCAGACCTGTTGTTGTCAAAGCTGATTCCGACGGTTTCTGGAAAACAACCCTTAGGACTCCTGCTGCCGGTGGTCCTTTCACTCTGACCATATCCGACGGAGAAGCTGTAACTCTCTCCAATGTGATGGTGGGTGAAGTCTGGATCTGTTCTGGCCAGTCCAATATGCAGATGCCGCTTGCAGGCTGGGGTAAAGTACTCCGTTACGAACAGGAAATAGCCGTTTCTGCCAACAAGAATATCCGTCTTTTCCAGATAACGAGGGAAGTCAATGTACGTCCATCCAATGTGGTGCATCCAACGACAAAAACCTGGGAAGTCTGTGCACCCAAGTCTGTGGAAAATTTTTCAGCTGTTGCTTATTTCTATGCCCGTGAGTTGCAAAACAAGCTGAAGGTTCCGGTTGGGGTCATCGATGTTTCTTACGGTGGCACGATTGTGGAAGCCTGGACGAGCGGCTCTTCGTTGGATCAGGTGCCTGCCTTTGCCGAAAGACTGGACGTGGTGCGTAAGGCTCCGACGGATCCTAGGGAACTTGAATTGAAATATCAGCGTGAGATGAAGGCCTGGAACCAACATTTATGGGATTTGGATAAAGGACATAGCGGTGAGAATGCCGTTTGGGCGGCATGCGACCTGGACGATGCTTCCTGGAAGGGCATGTCGGTGCCTTCTTTTATCGAGGACGTGTGTCTTCCTAATTTTGATGGGGTGCTCTGGTTTCGCCGGAAGGTTGAGCTGGGCGATGCGTTTCTTACTGGCGACTTGCAGCTGAGTCTTGGGCCTATTGACGACGAAGATGTTTGTTATTTCAACGGAGTTGAAATAGGGCATACCTCCAGCTACAATGTCAACCGTTTGTATACAGTTCCAAAGAATTTGCTGAAAAAAGGTACTAACGTAATAGCTCTGCGTGTTACGGATTCTGGTTCTAATGGTGGAATATACGGAAAAAAAGACCAGCTGTTTCTGACCAACGGAATATCCAGAATAGATCTTTGTGGTGTATGGAAATACCAGGTGTCCATTGATAAGAAACAAATTCCTGTTGCTCCTGTCCTGCTGACAAATCAGCCGAATTATCCGACCCTGCTTTTCAATGCCATGATCCATCCGTTGATACCTTTCGCCATGAAAGGTGTTATTTGGTATCAGGGTGAGAGCAATGCCGACCGGGCTTACCAGTACCGTGATTTGTTTCCACTTCTGATTCGTGACTGGAGGTTGCAGTGGGGTAAGGATTTCCCTTTTTACTTTGTTCAGTTGGCCAACTACAAGCAACGTTCAGACAAACCTTGTGAAGATGAATGGGCAGAATTGCGTGAGGCTCAGCTCAAGGCTCTGTCTGTGGAAAAGACAGGAATGGCCGTGACTACGGATATCGGTGATGCGAACAACATTCATCCCAAGAATAAACAGGAAGTGGCCAGGCGGCTTTCACTGATTGCGCTTTCAAACTCTTATGCCAGGAATGTTTTGTTTTCGGGCCCTGTCTATAAGTCGTTCAGGATCAACGGCAGTACTATCCGTGTCTCTTTTGATTTTATAGATGGTGGCCTTATGGCAAAAGGCGGTGAACTGAAGGGATTTACCATTGCCGGTCCGGATCACAAATTTTATCCGGCCAAGGCTGTCATCAAAGAGAACCGTGTTGTTGTTTCTGCCAGTGAGGTTCCTTTCCCGGTTGCCGTGAGATATGCCTGGCAGGCAAATCCAGAATGCTCGCTTTACAACAAGGCCAATTTGCCTGCGTCACCTTTTAGAACCGATGATTGGCCTGGAATGACTATTAACGCTAAATAATATGATACTTTTATGAAAAAGATTGTAACACTTTTAATTGCAACATGCTGCTTTTTCACCTTTGTCGGTGCACAAACGCTCCATGTGGGCACTTACAATATCCGGAACAACAACCAGGGCGATGTCAGGGAAGGCAATGGCTGGGATAAAAGATGCCCTGTTGTAACCAGCCTGATTCGGTTCCATGATTTTGATATTTTCGGCACCCAGGAAGCTCTTTATGGACAGATAAAGGATATGCTCGCTCTTTTACCGGGCTACGGCTATATCGGTGTGGGGCGTGATGACGGTAAGCAGAAGGGAGAACATGAGCCCATTTTCTACAAGACGGACAAATTTAAACTCCTGCAATCGGGAAATTTCTGGTTGTCGGAAACCACAGACAGACCCAATGTCGGTTGGGACGCGGCTTTGCCAAGGATCTGTACCTGGGGGCACTTTCAACTAAGGGAGAATGGCCGTCGTTTTTGGTTCTTCAACCTGCACATGGATCATATTGGCGTGAAGGCAAGGGCTGAAAGTTCTAAGCTGATTTTGACGAAAATTAAGGAAATGTGCGGCAAAGAACAGGTTCTTCTGACCGGTGATTTCAATGTGGATCAGACGAACGATGGTTACAAACTCTTGGCCACTTCAGGCATATTGATGGACTCGTATCTGACTGCGGGTATCCGTTTTGCGTCCAACGGTACGTTTAATGCCTTCAAGCCGGAGATGAAAACTGACAGCCGCATTGACCACATTTTTCACACCAAGGGGTTCAAGGTCTCGCGGTATGGTGTGCTGACTGATTTATACTGGTCTCCGTCGGCAGCGAATACGGACAGTCTAAAGGCTAGCAATGCTCCTCAGGAAATTTCTTTCCAAAAATTTGAACCGAGACTGCCGTCGGATCATTATCCGGTAATGGTGGAGGTGACGTTGACAAAGTGAGATTTTAAAGATGCAACAAAAGAGGATGTCCTATAAAGCGAATCGCTTTAGGACATCCTCTTTGTTTTTAGAGTTTAAGGTGTCTCCAGGCGGGACTAAAGCCCCCACGAGTCCTGCCATTTGATGACAGGTCTTTCGCCTTCGAAGGTAATGGGTAACCAGATGTAACGGCCGTCAATGGGGTTTTCTGGATTCCAGCGGTCGCCTATGTATATGAATTTGTTTTTTTGACCCTGAACAGGCAAAATGTAGGTGCTCTGGGATTGAAATGTCTTTTCTGCATCGGTTCCCACACAAGGATTTCCGAGTTCCCGCCACGGACCGAATATGTTGTCAGCAACGGCGGAACGGGCTGCATTGGGAGCCCAGCCTGTACAACCTGAAGCAATCAGGTAGTACTTGCCGTCCTTCTTGAACATGGAGCAAGCTTCCATGAAACGTCCTGGGAAAGCCCTGGCGTATTCGCCTGTACAGGACAGGTAATCGTCGGTTAATTTGGAAATGTGCACGGTTCCATTCTCTTCCGAGGTATAGATGTGATAAGCGGTCTTGTCGTCGTCCACAAAGAGGTTCATGTCGCGTGCCATCTGGCCGCCTGCAAAATCACGTTTGAGGTATTTCATGGAGTCTGTACAGCTGCTCCTGTTGACAGGCCAAAAGCCTGCATTGGGACGGAAACTCTTGACAAAGGCGAAAGGCCCGGTCGGAGAGTCGCTCACTGCGACCCCGCTTCTGGCTGCCTTGTACCCTTGACCTTTCAGCTCCAGGTGGAACCACATCACGTATTTCCCAGTTTTGGCATTGTGGATAACCTTGGGACGCTCCAGGATACAGCCTTTGGCGATGTCGTTCAGGGAGTCTATCGTATTTACCTGCAGAGCAAGACCTTCGTCTTTCCAGTTGTAAAGGTCCTGAGAGGAATAGACGTGAACACCAACCTGGGCACTGTTTCCCAGGCTTCCTGCTATTTTGTGTTCTCCGTACCAATAATAAATGCCGTTTTCGTAAAGAATGCCACCTCCATGGGCGTTGATATGGAGATTGTTGTTGTCTTTCCAGACATCCCCCGGATGGAAAAGATTCAGAACCTCAGTCCCAGGAACCTTGGCCGGGTCGTATATCATGGAAGCGGAACGGTAGGAGGTGACCATGGCGCTGGAGCTGTATTTGGAAGATGCATTCCCAAATGGTTTTGCCTCGGCAGTATGGTTCATAACCGAAAGGGTGAGTTGTTCCATGTCGTTGAGGTATTCTCTGCCAAGCGGTGCTTTTAGATAAGGGTAATGGCCGCAATAGATTTTGGTTATGCCGTGATCCATCTCTTTTTGCATCTTGCGGATGGTTTCCAGATAGGTCTCAATAGGCATGGTGGGCTTCACCTGTAGCCAGATCTGTCCGGAACCAAAGGCATCACCCGAGTAGCAAATACCTTCTTTTCTGTCCATAAGTACGATAGATCCCGGAGTATGGCCTGGCATTTCCACCACTTCCAGGTCTTTGCCCCCGAGTTTGAAGATTTTTCCTTCCTGGATGAAATGGATCTTGCCATTGTATTTCATATTTTTCATCAAAACGGTGTCGGCCTGATGTATGTAGAATTCGCTGAAAAACCTGATGCCGCCTGCATGATCGCCATGAAAGTGTGAAAGAACCACATCGTAAGGCTTTTGTGTGATGCGTGAGACTACCTTGTCCAAGTCTTTGGAGTTGGTACCCGTATCAAAAAGCAAAGCGCGTTTTTTACCTTCAATGATGTACATGGTGGTTCTGTCTGTGGTTTCCACAACCCAAACCCCCTTTTCCAAAGGTGTTACGGTAAGGTCTTCGTTTGTGTAGATGGGTGCCACTTTGGCCTTCGGAAGCTCAGACTGGGCGCTGGCTACCCCCGCGAAAACGATGGCGGTAATAAATGTCAGTAGTTTCTTTTTCATGGTGTTTCGTTATTTGGTTTCCACGAGGAAGGTGCTTTTTTGCAGCACTTTCTTCAATTAGCTGTTTTTTGATGCTTTTTTCAGCCGTCTTTCCATAGATATGCCGGAAAGTCTTCATCGACTTGCAATGATAAGACGTAAAAATAGAGAAAATTATTGCATTTGAGGGAAGTTCGGAGGATGAAATCTTGATTTGATATGGATGAGCGTATTTTACGATGTGTGCCATAAAAAACGGAGGCTATCTTTTTCAAAATAGCCTCCGATCAGTAAATAGTTTTTTTAGTATTCCAGCTTGTATTCCACAAAAGCCTCGATGGCTTCGTAGGAGGCCAGTCCGAGATTGTTGTAAAGGGCAGCTGTAGTTTGGTTGCGGTCTTCAGCACGCTGCCAGAAGAGACGTTCGTCGTTGCCTAGGAATGGAGCACTTTCCATTTGTGATTGGTGTTTTAGGATGGTGTTGCGTTTGCTCCTTAGCTGTTCGGGGCTCATGGGTACGGCCATCTCAATCCGGTCAATTTCCCATTCGGCCCAGGCTCCACGATACATCCAGATGCGGCATTGCTTCATCCAGGGTTCGTTTTTCAGTTCATGGATGGCAGCCAGTGCTGCGTCCAGACAAACCTTGTGCGTGCCATGAGGATCTGCCAGGTCTCCGGCTACAAAAATCTGATCCGGCTGCACTTTTTTCAGGAGATCAATGACAATCTCAACGTCTGCTTCTTTAAGCTTGCCTTTTTTCACCGTTCCCGTTTCATAGAAAGGGAGGTCCAGAAAGTGGACGTTCTCGGGTTTAATGCCCATAAAGTGGTCGGCAGACCTGGCTTCTTCGCGGCGCAGACGTGCTTTGACGAACAGGATGTCGGCGGTGTCAAGGTCTCCTGGCTTCTTCTCCTTCCTCAGGTAGTTCAGGATTTCTGCATATTTCTTGCTCAAGGCCTTATTTTCAGGGTCGAAACGTTCTTGAACATGCTGCATCAGGGCAACGTAACGGATAACCTCCTCATCCCCTACGGCAATGTTGCCTGACGTTTCATAGGCTACATGCACATCGTGGTTTTGATCGATGAGGCGCTGGAAGGTTCCACCCATGGAGATGACATCGTCGTCGGGGTGGGGACTGAAAATAAGCACTCGCTTGGGATAAGGCTTGGCTCTTTCGGGGCGGTTGCTGTCGTCGGTATCCGGTTTGCCGCCTGGCCAGCCGGTGATGGTGTGCTGCAGGTCGTTGAATATTTTGATATTCACGTTGTAAGCTGAGCCGTAAAGAGCCAGAAGCTCATCCAGGCTATGTTGGTTGTAGTCTTTATTGGTGAGCTTAAGGATAGGTTTTCCCGTCTCTTCGCAAAGCCATACGATGGCCCGGCGGATCAGCATGTCCGTCCATTCGCAGGGACCGACCAGCCAAGGGTGGCTGATACGGGTAAGCTGCTGTGCTGCATCCAGATCGATGGATGCCACGGCGTTCTTGTGCAACTGAAGGAAAGAGGCAGGGGCGCTGTCGTTCATTTGTCCTTCAATGACTTCTTTGAGGATGGCCGATTTTTGTTCTCCCCAGGAAACCAGAATGACCTGTCTGGCATTCAGGATGGTGGCCAGCCCCATGGTGATGGCACTGTTTGGCACTTCGGATGCTGAACTGTAATATTTCTTCAGATCGCTTTGGGAAACATCGTCCAAAAGCATAAGTCTTGTCAATGTACTGGTTTGTGAACCAGGCTCGTTATAGGCAATGTTGCCTACCAGTCCGACACTGGCCAGGACCAGATCCAGTCCGCCTTTTTCCTCAATCAGAGTTTCGTAGTGGTGACAGAATTCTGCCAGATTGGAACGATTGATGGAGGAGTCCGGGGTGAAGAAATTTTCAGTCTTGATGTCAACCTTATCCAACAAATGGGTATGCAATAACAAAGCATTTGAATGCCTTTCACTGTCATAGATCGGATAAAACTCCGATACGTTGAATACAATGACGTTTGAAAAGCTTAAATGATCTTCCTGATGCATACGGGCCAATTCTTCGTATACACCCAATGTGGAGAAACCTCCTGAAAGCCCGAGTACACATGGTACACCTTGTTTTTGTTTATCCCGGATCAGGGATGCAATGCTTTGGGCAATTTGATTCGCCCCTTCTTCGGAGTCTTTGTAAATTTTTGTCCGAAGTTTCTCGAAACGAGTCTGGCGCAGACCTTCTATCATGTCAATAGGTCTGTAATAACGTTCTGGTATGCGCTCCAATGTTATTTTGGAACTTAAGTCGAATTCCATCTTCTTTTTTGTTTTAAAAAGTGTATTTAAAAAATCAGAAGCATCCTCTTCTCAGCTCCCGCCAGCTGGTCGATTCTACAACGCTGTTTTTGTATTTTGGAACTGGATAATGGCTGAACCGTTATCCTCGTTCTTTTCATAGACTACAGCTTTTCTATATCTTTGAAATAACGATAGGTGCTCACTTTTAGTTCTTCGGTGGCAGCTTCGTCGCAGACAATAATGCCCTTTGGATGCATTTGCAAGGCACTGATGGTCCACATGTGGTTGATGGATCCTTCCACAGCATGATGCAGAGCCACGGCCTTGGAATGTCCGTTGGCCATGATCACGACTTCCTTGGCATCCATGATCGTTCCCACTCCAACGGTGAGTGCATGTTTCGGTACCAGGTTGACGTTGAAATCGAAAAACCGCGAATTGGCGATGATGGTGTCTTCGGTCAAGGTTTTCTTACGCGTGCGTGATTGCAGGGAAGAGCCCGGTTCGTTGAAGGCAATATGACCGTCAGGTCCGATGCCGCCCAGGAAGAGGTGGATACCACCGTAAGCTTTGATCTTTTTTTCGTAGGCCTTGCATTCTGCTTCCAGGTCTGGAGCGTTTCCGTCCAGAAGATTTGTGTTTTCAGGCAGAATGTCAATGTGGCTGAAGAAATTTTTCCACATGAAGGTGTGATAGCTTTGAGGGTGGTCTTTGGGAATACCTACGTATTCATCCATGTTGAATGAAACGACATGTTTGAAGGACACTTTCCCTTCTTTATAAAGCTCGATGAGCTTATGGTAAGTTCCCAGGGGAGTTGATCCCGTTGGAAGCCCAATGACAAACGGACGTTCGGCTGTGGGGGCGAAGTCTCTGATTTCCTGAGCGATGTAATTGGCAACCCAGGTTGAAATGCCTGATGTGTCAGGCTGGATGATTAAGCGCATAATTAATCGGTTAAATTATTGAATTGAAAGTCCATTCTGCAAGCTGTTGCAAAAGGTCTTGATGTTTTAAATGAACGTAATGGTCTCTGTTATGAATCGTTTGTTTCACTTTTTTTATTCTGTTTTTCTCTAAACTGGCTTGGGGTGACTCCCTTGAGCTGTTTGAACATTGTACTGAAATATCTCTGATAGCTGAAACCTGTTTCATCGGAAATTTCGGTGATGGACATCTCCGTGTTTAGCAACAGTTCTTCGGCTTTGTTGACTCTGTAATTGTTTATATAGTCGTTGACGCCCAGCCCGGTCAGGACTTTCACTTTCTTGTAAAGCGGTGTACGGGAAATACCCATGCTTTTGGTGAGAAAATCGACGTCCAGATGATGATCCCTCAGGTTCTCGTCGATGGTGGCATTTAGCTTTCTCAAAAATTTCTCGTCCACATTGTTGGTGGTAAGCTTTTGGATAAGTTGTTTGCTGACAAGGCCTTTTTGCAGAAGCTCTCGGGTCTTTTCCCTCGATCTTAGCTGATTTTGGATGGCATGGATGAGTGTGTCCATTTCAAAAGGTTTGGGCAAATAGACGTCTGCTCCCAGCTTGTATCCGATGGAAGTACTGTTTAAGTCTGTCCTGGCTGTCAGCAAAATAATGGGAATGTGGCTGATATCCAGCGTCTCCTTGACTCTTTTGCAAAGTTCGTATCCGTCCATCTGAGGCATCATGACGTCGCTCACGATGATGTCGGGATATTTTTCGTTGATGAGTTCCAGCCCCTTTTCCCCATTTGTTGCTGTATAGACCCTTTTGAAGAATTTCTTCAGATCGTCTCTCATGAAAGTCAGCAATTCGATATTGTCCTCGATAAGGATGATGGAATATTGCTCGGTAGGATAGGGCTTTGCATCCTGAACATCGGGCATCGTGTATTCTTCCATTGCCAGGTCAGGTGTCTCATCGCGCGCTTCCTCCATTTCCATACATAAGGGAAGCTCGTAATAGAAGGTTGCTCCTTTTTCTGCATTGTTGTAGGCGCCAACGTTTCCATTGTGCATGTCAATCAGAACCTTGGCGTAGGAAAGACCGATACCGTTGCCGTTTCTGTCGTGCTCGCCCTGGTAAAAACGGGTGAAAAGCTTGCTGAGGTCTACGTTGTCCAGCCCCAGCCCCTGATCGGTGACGGCTATGCGTATGTAATCGTTCTGCATGGAAGTCGTTACAACGATTTTGCTATGCTGGAAACTGAATTTCAAGGCATTCATCAGAAAATTAGAAAGAACGATCTTGCATTTATTTTCGTCAAAACATGCTTGCCCAATGTTTTTGTCCAATTGGTATTCCAACTCGATTTCCTTGCTATCCAGTTCCAGACGGAAGTCTTCCACCACCGATCTTATCCAGTCATTGAGTACATGTACTTTTTTCTGAAGCCTCTCTTCGACATTTCCAATTTGATTGATATCCAGTATCATGTCTATGGTGGTCTTCATTTCCTTGGTCTGCTTGTATACACTGGCAAGCACTTTGTGCTGGTATTCTTCCTTGGGAGTAGACACGTTCGTGAACGATTCCAACAGCCGTTTCAAAGGCGCGTGAATGAGTGTGAGCGAAGTCCTGAACTCATGGCTGACATTGATCAGGAACCGGATTTTATCTTCATACGTTTTTTGCTCGTGTTCTTTCATTTTCCACTTGAGCCTGTTCTCCTTTTTCTTGATGATGGAGTAGCCTATGGAAACCGAAAAACCGATGACAATCAGGATGAACATGCAGATGGCCCACGATCTTTTATACCAGGGCGGTGTGACTATGATGTAAAGAAGCTTGGTTGGTTTGGTCCATTTGCCGCTTTTTGTGTTGCAGGCTATCATGATGGTGTATTCGCCGGGAGCAAGGTTTGAAAAATCGATGGTAGAGTTGTAGCTGTCAACGCCTTTTTTGTTGAGTTCTGGGATGGAATAACGGAACAGGACATTTCTGAAGACGTCTGCTTCACGGGTATGGATCTTTGCAATCAAGGAATTGTAATTCCATGGAACCTTAATGTAAGGATCTTTTTGGTTGATCTTGCTCAAACAGGTATTTCCGTCAATCAACAGGTCGCTAAGCTCTATGAGAGGCTGGCTTTCGTCTTTGTAGGGAACTTTGCTGTCTATCTTGACCAGTCCGGAGATTCCGCCCATGTAGATATTGCCGGTATGTTTGGAGAGTATGGGTGAGAAAATGAGCTCGTTGGCGGTGAAACCATCCGATTCTCCTAAGACGACAAAATTTTTCTTGGTTGTGCTGTAGGAAAACAACATGTTTTGCGCTCCTATCCATAAACGGTTCTGGTTGTCCAGAAGCAATGTTGTGATATTGGCAAAGAGCCTGGTCTGAATGTGATGGACTTTCTTTTTCCTTGAGTCGTAACAGCTCAACTCAGAATCCGTCCCTATCCAGAAATTTCCTTTGCCATCGGAGCATGCTGCATTGATGATTTCCAAGGGAGAAGTCGTGTAAATTTTCCGCAGGATGTTTGTGCTTTTTTCAACTTCAAAGAGGCTGTACTGACCTACCAGATAGAAGTATTTCTCACTGTTATAGATAAGCTTCATCGCTCCCAGATAGAGGGAACGGTCTTTAGACTGGATGATCGAAAAAGTCTTTTGTCTGCTGTTGTAAATGTATGGGTTTCGGGATAATATGCAGATTTTGTCTTCTGAAATACGGTAAGCAAATGGTACGTATTCCATAAAGCATTCTTTGGTGTTGATTGTTTCGTTGATAAGGGTGAAGGGACTGTATTTGCCGTTTTTCTTGTTGAATATCAGAAGCCCTTTTTCGTAAACGGAGAGTAACAGTTCGTCGGGAGAGAAGTCCGTGATTGAAACGATCTTGTCTCCGTAAGTGGTTGGATAATGATGGAACTGGTCGGTGTAGGGATTGTACTTGTTGATTCCTCCGCCGTCCGTTCCTATCCATAACATGCCATCCTGATCTTCGAAAAGGCTGATTACCACCTTTTCGCTCAGTCCTTTATTGTTCATCAGGGGCACATCCCTGTATGTCCGTATCGGTACTTCCTGAACCCCGAACATGCCGCCTCTTACCGTTCCTGCCCAAATGTTGTTTTTGTTGTCGGCACACAAGACTTTAATGGAATTGTTGGGAAGCGACCCTGAATCTCCGGATTTATGCTGCAAGGAGGTTATTTGTTTGGGATCGGCAGGGTCAAAAATGCAAATGCCGCCACCATCTGTCCCCAGCCATATCTTGCCACGGTGAAGGGCGATGTCCAGAATGATGTTGTTTGTCAGACCGGAGTTGGCTGTTGTCAGGTGGTACAGTTCTTTTCCTTTGGGGGAGAAGCACCGGATTCCATCCTTGTAATAAGAAAGGTAAAAGCGTCCGTTCTTATCCACAAACGATGCCATGATCTTGTTTGTACAGGAGAAGAACATTCTCATCGTTTTTTTCTGCAGGTTGTACAACCAGACCTTGGAATCGTTGCTTGTAAGTATGAGTGTATTTTTGTTGAAAAGCAGCATCCTGCTGAAATAAATATTGGACCCGAAAGGTTTTCCTTTGATGTGAATGCGCTTTAGAAGCTTGCTCTTGTAGCAGTACTTATAAAGGTATCCATCGGAAGAAAACAGGATACCTTCTTTTAAAAGGATATAGCTGTATGCCTGGATGGTCCTTTTCGGCGATACCGGTATAAAGATTTTGTTTATACGGTCGTACAATACCAGCCCATTGTTTGTGGAGACCCATAAATTGTTCAGGGAATCTTCGGCGACAAAAAGGATTTTGTTGCCAGGAAGGGACGAAACGTTGTTTCTGTCGTGAAGGTAAATGCTAATCTCATTTCTGTTGAAGGAGTTCAGCCCCGAGTTCGTGCCGATCCATAAATAACCTTTATAATCGACCAGAATGCTGTTTACGGTGTTTTGCGACAGCCCTTGTTCAATAGATATTTGTCTGAAGTAATAATTGGGATTACTGCCTTTTATACTGAATACGCTTATCATACTCAATAAGAAAGGCAACAATAGATGTGGGACAATTGACTTCTTCATGACTGTGATCTTTGATCTAGATGGTTATAAACCATTTTTTATCCGCTTGTGATGTTGACACAAGACAAAGTTCCCCCGCATGGATTTCTGTCTGCGCTAAGGTAATAATTCCGTATGAAATGGATGAATAATATCGGAATATTTTTCAAATTCAATTTGGAATAAGTACAGGAAAGGACATCATAGGAATGATTCTGGACATTCTCAAAGAAGACTAGGACTAAATTTGCATCAATCGTTAATAATACCAAAAAAGCATGAAAATAAACTACATTTCTCCCATCGTGATAGGGATCACGGTCTTTATATGTACCACGCTCTTTGCGTGTGAAAATGAAGATGAGTCTTCAAAGACTTCCTATAAATTTACATTTCCCAGCAGTGATCCAGCCAATGGATTGGTCGTGGACAATGCCGCCGGCACTGTACTGTGGGATTTTACCAACCTGACCTATTGGGGCACCGAGTCACCGACTGTTGTTGATAAAACAGGATACACGATGCAGAATGATACGCTTCGTTTTATTACCCATAAAGAAACCAGTGAAAGACCGAAATTCCGGACGTTGGATAAGATTTATGCTTTTGGCAAATATACCTGGAGAGTTTATATTCCGATGCCTGGAGTTGGCGACTGCTGTAGTGTGGGAGCATTTCTTTATTCCGATGACCACCATGAGATTGATTTTGAAATAGGATACGGCAAAGCAAGTGTACGTAAATCCTTATCGGCTGGAAGTTCCGATTTGGTGGCTTATCTCACCTGTCAGGACAATCCGGCGTTTCAACGGTTTAGTCTGGTCAAGGCCAACAAATGGTACGATTTGACTATGGACTTGCAGAATGTAAACGGTAAATATTACCTATCGTGGATAATAAACGATAAAGTGGTGGCTTCCGTGCAGACCGAGTTTGGCAGCGAAACGCCTTTCTATATTTTCTGTAGTTTGGAAAACCTCTCTTTTATCGGTGATCACCTCGCCACTCAGGACAACTACTGTTTGTTCGATTTTGTAAAGTTCCAACCCTATAATAACTGATAAATCCTTACCCGTAACAGCTTCCTTCTGTACAACCGGATACTTTGGGAAATTGGATAACCCGGGGAAATAATCCATTAATGTATTCAATCTGATGAAAAAATCGCACATTTTATTATTTGTTCTGTCTTTTTTCTGTGTTTCCGTTTTTGCACAAGAAAAAGCCCTTATTATTCCAGCACCTCAATCTGTCAAATACGGTGAAGGTGAATTAAAATGGGGAAAATCCGTAAATATTGTTTGTTCTCCGGGATTGTTGAACGAAGCTTCCATATTAAAGGATTGTCTTCTGAATGAGTATAAATCAAATGCTTCTATCAATAAAAAAAGCCGTGCAAACGTTATGCTTTCCATCGATAAAAAATTGGCCTCAAAACCTGCAGGAGCATATGAACTGACCGTAGATTCCAAAGGAGTAAAGATTCTTGCTGCTGAAAACAGCGGAATATATTACGGTGTGCAAAGCCTCTTGCAAATTCTCCGTAAAGAAAAAGACGCCCTTGTTTTACAAAAAATGGCTGTTGAAGACTATCCTGCTTTCCAGTGGCGGTCGTTCATGCTGGATGAAAGTCGTCATTTTAAAGGAAAAGAAGTGGTGAAAGATCTGCTGGACAGGCTGGGACGACAAAAAATGAACGTCTTTCACTGGCATCTGACCGACGATCAAGGATGGCGTATCGAAATAAAGAAGTATCCGAAGCTGACGGAAATTGGGTCTTACCGCGATTCAACTCAGATTGGAGGATATTTGGGTACAAAATACGATGGTGTTCCTCATCGTGGCTTCTATACTCAGGAAGATATCAAGGAAATTGTTGAATATGCCAGCAAGAGGCATATAACCATCATCCCGGAAATTGAGATGCCGGGACATGCCACGGCTGCCATTGCTTCCTACCCCTGGCTTGGGGTTACCGGAGATTCTATCAAAGTTTCTTGTTTTTTCGGATCCAAACATTACGATATTTACAATGTGGCTGACCCCAAAGTCTTAGGCTTTATTGAAGATGTTGTGGATGAGCTTATTCCGTTGTTTCCTGCACACATTATTCATATCGGAGGAGATGAAGTCCGCTACGATCAATGGGAACAGTCGGCATTTGTTCAGGACTACATGAAAAACAACCGGATAGCTGGTCCGTCCGATCTGCAAGTGCAATTTACAAACAACCTTTCTCGCTTTATCAAGGACAAGGGAGCCCGGATGATCGGCTGGAATGAGATAACCGGAGCCAAGGTAAATGATTATCAGCTTACAGATACCACGAACGCCAACAGCAAACTGGCTCAGGGTACCCTTGTTCAATTCTGGAAGGGCGATCTCAGCCTGATTCAGAAAACGGCTGAGGAGGGGTATGATGTTGTAAACTCTTTTCATGCTTCTACCTATCTGGATTATACCTATGAAATGTTACCCCTTGAAAAATCTTATTCCTTTAATCCTATTCCTGAAGGTTTACCTGAAAATCTAAAGAGTAAGATCGTTGGAGGCGAATGTCTGTTGTGGAGTGAAGAAATTCCAGACGTCCAATCCATGTACAACCAGATATTCCCTCGTGTTGCTGCTTATGCTGAAGATTTTTGGACTCTACCACAGAATAAAGATTTTAAACGTTTTGAAAGCGCCCTGTCGCAACTTAAAAAGAATGCGGCCATCTACCCATCATTGATTTGGGAAAACAATAAATGATAATCTTAAAACCTAATAATTTTTGAAAATGGATACAACCTAAAAATTAATCGTATTTTTCCGTGATGTTTTTATAAACATGCACCAAATTTTGATTGTGTAACTACAAAAAATGTTCAAAATTAAATTTAATACTATAATCTATGAGAAAATTTCGTTTATGTTTAACAATGCTGTTGGTTCTGTTAAGCAGCAAGGGGCTTGCTCAGCAAGTCATTAGCGGGCTTGTTCTTGATGACTCAGGAACTGAACCGATTATCGGAGCAACTGTCTTGGTAGAAGGGACCAATGCCAGTACGGCCTCTGATGTTAATGGGAAGTTCACCATCCAGGCAAAAATAGGCCAAACGTTGGTCGTATCCTACATGGGCAAAAATACCCAAAAGATTCTTTTAAAGAAGGAGGATTCCAAGCTTGTCGTAAAGATGGGTAAAAGTGCCGTTGACTTGAATGAGGTTATGGTTGTTGGTTACGGTGTAACCCGCAAGCGTGATGTGGCAGGATCCATCTCATCCTTAAAGGCAGAAGACATCAAGGCTGGTGTTGTTACCAATACTGCCCAGCTTATCAAAGGACGGGCTGCCGGTGTTCAGGTACGTCAGAATTCCACAGAGCCTGGAGGAGGTTTGACCATACGTATTCGTGGTGCGTCTTCCGTTAGTTCAAGCAACGACCCGTTGTACGTCATCGATGGATTTCAGACCAGCATAGGCAATCAAATAAGCCCGGAAGATATTCAATCTATTGAGATCCTGAAAGATGCAGCTGCAACGGCTATCTATGGAGCAAGAGGAGCGAACGGTGTTGTTTTGATTACCACCAAAAGAGGAACAGTCGGACGTTACAATGCCAACTATTCCTACAACATTTCTTCAAAAACGCTCAACAATCCGTGGAATCTGATGAATGCACAGGATGTTATGACGTATGATATGAAAACCTGGAAAGATGCAGGCAGCACCGGAAGTTCTCCTTATACCGAAGCACAACTGGCTTATACCGGTACGGGAACGGATTGGATTGATCTGGCAACTCAGACAGGTATGACTCAGAATCATCAATTTTCGGTGGATGGTGGAACCGATCGGTTGAAGATGGCCATATCTGGAAATTACACGGACGATAATGGTATATTGATCAATACGGAATTCAAACGTTTCAGTACCCGCATGAACATGGACTATAAATTGAGTGACCGTGTCCGTTTTGGGTCCAATATCTATACCGCCCGTACCAATAAGAATTGGTTGAGCATGGGTACGAGCAGTACCACCGATAATGTGATTTACAGTCTCTTTTTGGCATCGCCTTTCTCAACACCGACCACTACGAATGTTTTTGGAGAGACAGCACAAAAGAATACGCTTCTGGATCAGCTCAACGACGTCGATTTTGAGTACATTTCTAAAAACATGTACACTTCTTTGTACGGAGAAGCCGATATCTTGAAAAACCTGACAGCCAAGGTACAGTATACATATGAGAATACGACTACCCAATCGCATAAGTATTATCCGACTACAACCAATGTTGGTTCCGCCAACGGCGGATTGGCCGACATTGATGATTATTCGGAAGAAAAGCAGCAGATTGATGGATTATTGACTTTCCATCAAAATTTCAATGGTATGCATGATTTAAAGCTTATAGGTGGAACGACCTATACGTCCGTGGTAGGACAAAGTAACGGTATGGAAGCCATTGGTTTTACGACGGATGAATTTTCCTTTAACAACATAGGGGCAGGTTCAACCATCGATTATGTGTATTCAAGCCGCGACAAACAAACCACTTTGTCTTACTTTGCAAGAGGCGAATACGTTTACAACAACAAGTATATCGTGAATGGATCCATTCGTGCCGACGGAGCTTCAAACTTCGGCCCAAATAACAAATGGGGTTATTTCCCATCCGGATCTGTTGCATGGCAGTTGGGTGATGAGTCGTTTATGGACTTTTCTAAACCTTTGTTTTCAAACATTAAGTTAAGAGCCAGTTATGGTGTAACCGGTAACGATGGAATCGGAAACTATTTGTCTCAGGTGAAATTTGCAATGACAAATGTTTTCCTGGGTGGTACCGATATTGTTAAAGGAATGTATCCATCCAATCCCGGAAACAAGGATCTTAAATGGGAATCAACCGGTCAGCTTGATTTGGGCGTGGACTTTACCATGCTGAATTCACGTTTGGAATGCAACTTTGATTATTATGTCAAGACAACGAGCGATTTGCTCAATAGCATTTCGGTTTCGGCTACAACAGGTGGCTTTAGCAGTATGACAGGTAACAATGGTAAAATTGAAAACCGTGGTTTTGAATTTTTTATCAAGTCCAACAATATTTCCAACAGAAATTTCCAGTGGACTACAACCTTGAATGCATCAAGAAATAAAAACAAAGTGTTGGAACTGAACAAGGGTGAAGCACGGTATGCAACCATCAGTCCTCAGGGTTGGTATAACTCAGAAGAATACACCATACTGAAAGAAGGTTATGCCTTAAGTTCCATCTATGGTTATGTTTTCGACGGTATCATTCAGACAGGAGAGACTTATTCTCCCCAGCCCAAGTCTGTAGCCGGAGATCCTAAATTCAAGGATCTGGACGGAGACGGTTCGATTACCGAAGCCGACCGTAAGACCATCGGTGATGGTAATCCGGACATTATTCTTGGTTTGAACAATACTTTCAGAATCCATGATTTTGATCTTTCCTTCTTTTTAAATTCTTCCATTGGGAACGAATTGCTTAATCTGAATAGGGTGGTGCTTGAAGACAATGGCCGTTTGACCGATTGCATGGATCGTTGGACTCAGTACAATCCCTCCAATACGGTCCCCCGCAACGGATGGAAAAAGAATGCTGGTATCAAATATGGATCCTACATCAATTCACGCTTTGTGGAAGATGCAAGCTATGTAAGGCTTGAAAACCTGGAACTGGGATACAATTTGCCGTTGCAGAAAAGCAAGATGTATAAATACGTGAAGAATCTGCGTGTATTTGTCGGCGCTCAAAATCTGTTCACCATAACCAATTACACCGGATTTGATCCTGAAGTAAGTACCAATGGTGGCAGTGCTGTGGCACAAGGTCTGGATTTCAGCTCCTATCCTAATTACAAAATGTACAACGTGGGCGCAAAAATAACTTTTTAAAACTTTAGCTATGATAAATATACTAAAAAAGGGTGTAGTGCTTGCTACTTCCCTGCTTCTATTGGGAACGTTTTTTTCCTGTAAGAATACCAGCCTTTTAGATGAAGTCGTTTATTCCGAATTGACGGAAGACAATGCTTTCTCGACCAAGGCGGATGCTGTAGCTGCTGTAAATGGAATATATGCGCCGATTAGTGGTTTTTCCAACAGCGCAATATTCTCTCTGAACGATTTGACGACGGATGACTGTTTCATGAAAGAAACAGACTGCGAACTTCTTAATGAAACCAAGATGAGCAGTAACGGAGATGTTTCCAATCTCTGGACAAGTTTATGGAAGATGGTCGGCCGTGCGAACATTGCGATAGACAAGATTCCTGGAATAGCCTTGAGTCAGTTTGGAACCGATGAAGCGGTTGCGACTGTCTTGAAAAACAGGCTCCTGGCTGAAGCTTATTTTCTCAGAGGTTTTGCCTACTACAATTTGACCGATCTTTTCTATAAAGTTCCGCTTGTTACTTCGAGTGGCCTTGCGACGAACGCCATTCTTCCATTGGCGACCATGAGCGAACTTGAAACACAGATTGACAGTGATTTGACCGCTGCAATGGACGGACTTCCCCAAACCTACAGCAGTACAAGCGATGCAGGCCGTGCTACTTATGGTGCAGCTGCCGGTTACCTTTGTCGCCTGCACATGCGTAAGGCCGGTAGACTGCGTATAGCCGGTAAGGATGCCAAAAGCGAATGGACTACGGCTCAGACCTATGCCGATATGTTTATTACGGGAGACTTAAAAGATGTGTACCACCTTCAATCTACCGTATGGAAAATTTTCGATCCAACCAACGATGCCAGCTTGTACAACGACGAGATTATCTTTGCCGACCGCTCCAACGCCAACAGTGTGAACGGTACCTCGGATATTGGCATGCGCTTTACTCCATGGAGTTACGATTGCGGATGGAATATTTTCTCGGTTCCTCTTCAGTTGGCATGGAAGTTTGATAAAAGCGACCAAAGATATAGTACGCTTCTGGTTACAGAATTTCCGGATGTCTACGATTCCAGAAAGACATACGTCATTCCTCCAACCGTGGATAAATCCGGTTCTATGGCAACATCGAATGCTCCCTATTATCAGTATGAGCTTTCTGCAGCCTATACCAAAAAGTATATGTACACCAAAGCGTTGACCTACAATTACAATACCGGAAACAATATGAACTACTTGCGATTGGCCGATATTATACTTTGCAAGGCTGAAATTCTGAACGAACTGAATGGACCGACCCAAGCCGCTATAGACCTGATCAACCGGATTCGGGAAAGAGCCTTTCAGAATAGCAACCATAATCTGAAGTTATCAGACTATGCTACTACCGCTGATTTACGTAGTGCTATTTGCGATGAACGCCTGTTTGAGTTGAATACGGAAGCTGTTCGTCGTCCGGATCTTATTCGGATGGGACTTTGGAAAAATCGTATGGACAAGTATGTTGCCGAGAAGAAGGTTTATGCAGATTACTATAGCCTGCACAATGGCAATAATGATTATAGCTCTCTTTGGAAAGTTTATCCGGACGACCTGACAGAAAGCGACATCCGTCGTTATTTCCCAGCTCCGAAAACAGAGCAGATTCTGAATCCAGCTCTTGCAAATTGCAGAGATTTCTCAGAAGAATAATTTTGTTTGAATGTTTCATTTTGCACCGAAGAGGTTTCTTAGCCTCTTCGGTGTAATTAAAATTGTAGACCATGAAGTTCAGTTGTTTGTTTGCCAGTCTTTTCGTCGTTTTTTTGAATACTCAGTTTGTTTCTGCTCAGGCTCCGAAGAAAGCCGAATGGAATTTTGATGATCTTGCCGGTTGGCAATATGTCCATCAGGACAATAATCCTGAAGTTCAATGTGATGTCGATAAAGGTATATTGACCATCTATACAAAGGCGAATTCCTTTGACCGAAAAAAGCTCCGTACAGCAGACAGTACTTTCACTACCGGAAGGTATACCTGGAAAACATTTATCTCGGAGATGGGAGAAGGGGATATGACAAGCATCGGATCATGGATTTACCACGATGATCATCACGAGATAGATTTTGAAGTCGGATATGGAAGAAAAGCCGTCAGAGAGAGACTGAAAGCAGCCCCCGACGAAGTGATTGCCTATATGACCACCCAGGACAATCCTTATAAATCCGTAAGAAAAGCAATTAAAACCGGGTGGCATATCTTTGAACTTGACATTACCCTGGTTGACGGGAAATATAAAGTAGACTGGCTGATAGACAATGAGCTGGTTTCAACCGTGCAGCAAACGTATGGTGAAGAAATTCCGTTCCATATTTATTGCAGCGTGGAAAATCTGGAGTTTATGGGAGACAAACCAGCTTCAAAAGACAATTACGGTATGTATGACTACGTCAAATACGTATACCACAAATAATAAGAACCTACTTAAGAATCCATTATGAATTACGTAAGAAAACTGGTTGTTCTGCTCTCCTTTACTCTATATACCTTACTATTCGCACAGATTGCCTGTGCCAGGAATAATCCTGCAAAATATATCCAATCCATTTCAACAAAAGCACAAAAGGATAATGTGCTAAGAATGGATGTCGAAATCAATTTTAAGAAAGCTTTAGATTATACGGTAGAATATTGGAAAGCCGACGCAGAAAATTTCATTCAAAAAACGCGTTTGCATCATTCGGATAAAGGTAAGACAAAGACAACACTGGTTTTTCTGGAAGCAAATTCCAAATACAATTTTAAGGTAATAGTTCATAAAGGTAAGAAGCGGATAAGTTCAAATGCCTATCCGTTCACAACTCCACTCATGCCCAGTGATGTGCCTGAGTATACCATGGAAATGGATAGCCTGCCCCGTGAGGTGCCGGGCTATCTGATCCTTGGTCGTAGCCATCAGAAGCCGGGCTATCTGACCATCATCAATACGGCCGGAAAAGTCGTCTGGTACCAGAATATGGGCGATGAACTCGTCTTGGTAGCCGATTTTGACACGATTCATCAGACCATACAGTGCAATATCGGCAGGCAACGCGGAGATAAATATACCGGAAAATACCTGCAGGTGATGGATTTATACGGAAATATCCTTTTGAGAAAAGATGTTACATCCATGTATGTACATCATGAAACAAGAAGAATGCCTGATGGTAATCTTTTGATGGTCAACTATGTTCCCAAGCAATTTGATTTGACCTCTCAAGGTGGAACAGCCAATGAAACTGTTTTTGGAGATGGCTTTACCATCATGGATATGTCCGGAAACGTCTTGTATCAGTGGGATTGCTTTGGAGAAAAAAATCCAGCTCAGGAACCTCAAATTATGCTCAATGCCGTTCATCAATGGGATGATGACAAAGGCCACAAGAAGTACAACCTTGATTTGGGGAAAGGCATGTCCGAAAACCTCCTGAAAGACGACTGGTTGCATGCCAATAGCGTGAACTACGATGCCGAAGGAAATTTTTACATCTCCTTCAACAACCTTAGTGAGATATGGAAGGTTAACAAAGAGACCAAGAAAGTGGTTTATCGCTTGGGAGCAGGTGGAAACCTGACTATGCTGGGATCCAATTCGATGAGTGGTGTGCATTGCGTCAACGTACTGGAGAAGGATAAATTACTATTTTTGGACAATGGCTGCAAAACACAACATTCGAAAGTATGGGAATGCAAAATCGATGAGCAGGCAAAAACGGCCGAAATGAAACTGATGATAGAGTTGCCAACATCCTTGAGCACCGTTAACCGGGGAGGGGTCAACCTGATAGAAAACAAATACCTGATCATAAACTCAACCACCAGCAATTCCATTCTATTCACAGATCTGGATGGAAGAATTCTTCGTATTCTCAAAACCCCCCATCAGACCTACAGGGCAAATTATATTCCCCCGTTTGACTATTGATATTAAAATTCTGGCATAAACAAAGAACGTTCTTTTCGAGAATATCACCTATGAAAATAAAGGATTGTTTTAAATCAAAAGTGCTGCTGCTTGTTCTGTCCCTTTTTGCGGGGGAAGCCATGTCGGCGCAGAATGATACATTGCCCGGAGATCTGGCCGATGTCAAATCGTTGAATGAAGTGATCGTTGTCGGCTATGGCACTCAAAAAATAAAAGATCTGACGGGATCCGTATCGGCTGTGCCATCCGCGGCACTGGATCAACCGTCAAGTTCTGTGGATCACCTTTTGCAGGGGGTGGCACCTGGTATTCAGGTTACCCCGATTTCAGGCCAGCCGGGAGGGGGTGTCAGTATTCGAATTCGGGGAGGAAGCTCTATTCAGGGAGGAAATGAACCTCTGTTCGTCATTGATGGTTTCCCACTCAACAGTACCACCAATACGGCAGGGGTCCTTTCTGGTTCGGCTTTGAGTCCGCTCTCAGAAATTGATCCCTCGGATATCGAGTCTATAACCATACTTAAAGATGCTTCGGCTACTGCCATATACGGTTCACGTGGAGCAAACGGAGTCGTTATTGTGACAACCAGGCGCGGGTTGAAAGGGAAAGGCGAGGTCTCTTATGAAGGGAATTTCGGAATGCAGCAATTACGTAAAAAGATAGACTTGCTTAATGCCCATGATTTTGCTGTGCTTCGCAACGAGGCGCTTTACGATAAGAATCCTTCCGGAGGCGCCTGGCAATATCTTTCGGAGCAGGAGGTTGCCAAGCTTGGAGATGGCACAGACTGGCAGGATGCAGCATTTCGAAATGCTTTAATGCAAGACCATCATATTTCCATATCCGGCAGAAATGCGAGAACGCAATACGCCATATCCGGCGGATATCTGTCTCAGGAAGGTCTGCTCATCAGTACCAACCTGCAGCGTCTTAGCGGTAGGATAAACCTTCATTCAGACGTGACGGAACGGTTTCATTTTGGATTGAATGCGACAGGAAGCAAGAACGATGCCGATGTTGCTCCGCAAGGAACGGTTTCCGCATTGCTGACCATGCCTTCTACGGCTACCGTTTACGCATCGGATGGGAGTTATACGCTCCGAAACCCTTTCGAAAACATCATATCCAATCCCATAGCTTCTCTAAAAGAGCAAACAAACCAGACCACCAGTTATCGGTTTCTTGGTACGGTTTACGGGGAATATGAATTTCTAAAGGATCTTAAATTGAAGGTATCCTTGGGCATGGATATTAAAAACGACAAAGAAAACAGCTATATTCCCAGTACAGTCTATGAAGGTAGCCTTTGCAACGGTATTGCCAGCGTGGGCACAGGAAATGCCTCTTCCTGGCTGAATGAGAATACCCTGACTTATGCCACTACGATCAAGGACAAACATACTTTCAATGCTTTGCTGGGCTTTACACAGCAAGAGTATGAATTTGAGTCGCTGACAACAGGATCCTCTGATTTTGTATCGGATGATTTGACGTACAACAGTCTGAGTGCTGGATCCATTGTTACCACACCCACTTCCGATTACGCTAAGTGGTCGCTACTTTCCTATCTGGCCCGTGTCAACTACGACTATTCGGGACGCTATTTTCTGACAGCTAGTATGCGTGCCGACGGCTCTTCCAAATTTGGTAAAAACAACAAATGGGGCTATTTCCCTTCGGTCGGTTTGGCCTGGAAGATGGAAGGTGAAAATTTCTTTCCCAAAAACGGTTGGGTAAGCGACTTGAAAATCCGCACCAGCTATGGAGCGACCGGAAATCAGGATATCGGAGTCTATCAGTCGTTGTCCACACTCAGCAGTGTGAAATATGTTCTGAACGGTGTACAGGTTGTCGGCTATAGCCCAAACAACATTGCAAACGATGATCTGGGATGGGAGAAGACCAACCAGATAGACGGTGGGGTGGATCTTGGTTTGTGGCAGGGACGTCTTAAATTGACAGCCGATGTTTACTACAAGAAAACCACCAACCTTCTTTTGAATGTGGAAATTCCCTGGACAACGGGCCATGCAACTTCCCTTCAGAATTGCGGTTCTGTTGAAAATAAAGGACTTGAATTGGGCCTGGATTCCAGAAATATATCCAATGGCTCTTTTTGCTGGAATACAGGATTTAACATTTCTTTCAACCGGAATAAGATTTTAAGCTTAAGCGAGATCGATGACAGTTTCATCAGCGGAAAATATGTCTATCAGGTGGGCAAGCCACTTGGCTCTTTTTACGGATGTGTCACAGACGGTATTTTACAGGAAGATGAAATAGATACCAAGGGAAAATTTACGGGAAAGACAACCCCTAAGGCCGGGGATCGCCTCTACAAGGATGTGGACAAAAACGGCTCTTTTTCTAACGGTTCTGACCGTACCATCATTGGTGACGCGCAACCTGACTTCATTTTCGGGTTGACCAATAACTTTACGTATAAACGTTTTGATTTGTCCGTCATGTTTCAAGGATCCTACGGGAACGATATCCTGAACGGAAACAAGCAAACCCTGGAATTGTTCACAGGACAGCAGAACGCCTCTGGCTCTGCCCGTGACAGATGGACAGCGACCAATACGGATACAGATGTACCCCGTGCTTCTTCCGATCCTTCGGACATTTTTTGTGACCGCTTTGTGGAAGATGGTTCCTTCGTCCGTCTCAAAACCCTGTCCTTAGGCTATAATGTGCCGGAGGAATGGGTTAAAAAGATGAAGTTGACCGATGTAAAAGTGAATGTCATTGGACAAAACGTATTGACATGGACCAAGTATTCCGGTTTTGACCCGGAAATAACCACAGGCAGCAATGCCACTATGGGTACCGATTCTGGTATATATCCCGTAGCCAGGACTATTAGTGTAGGTTTAAAAGTTGTTTTTTAAGAAAATGAGAAAAATGCGAAATAGTATATATGTCATGCTTTTGCTGCTTGGGCTGTCTTCCTGCGTTGATCTGGATGAGGCTCCCAAATCCAACCTGACAACCAACCAGTTTTACAACAATGAGGATGATGCTGTTGCTGCGGTCAATGCCATTTACCATCGGATGTTCACCAATACCGAAGGAATGCTGGCATCGGGTGTGCTTTTTAACCGGCAGCTGATGATGTATGAAATGGCGACGGATGATTATACTGCCGGTCCACGAACAAGAAGTGCACAGGTGGTGGAGATGTCCAAGCTGAACCACTCTGCGAGCAACATCGCCATCGAGTATGCCTGGGAATATACCTATCAGGCCATTAATCTGGCCAACATTGCCATTGACAGGATAGCGCAGATATCGAGTGAAAACATCAATGACAGCATACGCCTGCGATTGATCAATGAGGCGAAGTTTTTGCGCGGATGGAATTATTTCAATTTGGTAAGGTGGCACGGGGAAGTACCCTTGATCTTGCACGAGACAACAACATTGGACGATGCCTCCATCCATCCTGCTCAATCTACGGAGGAAAAAGTCTATGAACAGATAATCAGTGATTTTAAGGATGCAGAATCTCTTCCTGCCCCCAGTGAATACACCGGTTCTGATATTGGCCGGGCAACCTCGGGTGCTGCAAAAGCATTTCTTATCAAGGTTTACATCACCAGGCAGGAGTGGCAGAAAGCGGCAGATAAAGCTCATGAACTCATTGGTTTGAAATGGTACGATTTGTTTGAAAATTACGCAGATGTTTTTGCACCGGAAAAGAAAAATGGCATCGAGCATATTTTCTCAGAACAATTTGAAGGTGCAGACGGATATACATCCCACAGGCTTGCACAGACTACAGCTCCCAGCGAATCGCCTTTCAACGGCGATTACGTGGATGCCCCCAACCATTCAAGCGGACTTTTTGAGAGTTTCAGTGAGAACGACACCAGAAAATATGTTACTTTCGCCAAACAACTGACCGATCCTCTGACAGGAAAGACTGTTACACTGAGCGAGGTTCATTTTAATAAATACTGGGATAAAACCACTCCGTACAATCAGGCTAAGTCTTCCATCAACGTCCCCATTATACGGTACGCGGATGTCCTGTTGATGTATGCGGAAGCACTGAATGAGCTGGAAGACAGGGAGAATGCCTACACTTATCTGGACAAAGTGCGTGAACGTGCCAAAATTGCTTCTTTGAAGTCTGTTGCTCCGGACCTGGACAAGGACGCCCTGAGGGATTCCATCTTCCAGGAACGGCGGAAGGAATTCACCCTGGAGTATCAACGTTGGTTTGATTTGGCGCGCAGGGGTTCAGATGAATATGTCAAAGCACTGAAAGCAGCGGGAAAGACGAATGCGGCAGCCCGCCACATTCATTTTCCAATACCGCAGCGTGAGCTGGATGCCAACCCCAGCCTTCATCAACTGACGGATTGGGTAAGCTATTAGTTTAAAGAAAAATCTATATGAAAAAGAAAAATTTGTTTTGGAATGCCCTGACTGCTGTGCTTTTCTGTGGCTGTACAGGTGTTCAGATGAAAGAAGCCCCCGTAACCATGTCCTGGGAAAAGGGAGAGAAGGATCCGGCAACAGGATACTACTCAAATACTTTTCTTATCCGGAATTTGTCGGACAAGCCTTTGGACAAAAATTGGGTGATCTATTTCTCACAATTGCCTCAGGACTACAGGCAACCGGATAACAATCCCATAAAGATTGAGGCTGTCAATCCCAACTATTTTAAAATGTATCCAACAGCTGGCTATCATTCCATCCAGGCACACGATTCTTTGCAAGTATCTTTTTGGAACACCAGCGGTCTTTTGAAGAGGATCCAGGCACCCGAAGGAGCCTATATGATCGTGTCGTCCGGTAAAAAGGCGAGTGCTCCTCTTCCGGTAGGTCTTAAAGTCCAGCCATTTACAACGAGTATTGAGGCCGATAACGTAGGTGTTCAAGCAGGAAAGATCTCTGATGGAAAGATCATGTACGATCAGAACGAGCGTTTTAATAAACCTGAGTCTCTTTCTTCCACCGATATGTTGCCTACTCTAAAAAACGTGATGTCTGTCGAAGGTCGGTCCACGATATCCAGGGATGTAAAACTGAATTTTGATGAAGCTTATGCAGGAGAAGCCAGGATACTGACAGAAAAACTGAAAGGCCAGTATGGCATAGATGCCGGTGCCGGTAAAAGCGGCAGCACCACCATTACTTTAACCAAACTTCCCGGAAATGTCGTACCTGTCAACGACGAATACTATGAGCTCTCCATTCAAGAAAACGCCGTGACCATAAAAGGAAACACCTCTCATGCTGTTTTTGATGGCGTTCAGACATTGCTGGCTTTGTTCAGGGAGAAATCATTTCCTTGTACTGTCGAAAACCTTTCCATCAAGGATTATCCGGGTCTCCCCTATCGGGGAATCATGCTCGATGTTTCCAGAAATTTCACAACGAAAGACAATCTTCTCAAACTTCTTGATGAACTCTCCGCTTACAAACTGAATGCCTTGCATCTCCATTTTTCGGATGATGAAGGCTGGAGACTCGAAATACCCGGACTGGAAGAGCTGACTTCGGTCGGTGCCCGGCGTGGTCATACCTATGATGAGTCAGAGTGCCTGTATCCAGGCTATGACGGAACCTTTGACCCTGAGAACCGTAATTCCATGAGCAATGGCTACTATTCCAAAAGCGATTTTATAGAACTGCTCCGGTTTGCGGCTTCTCGTCATATTCAGGTCATACCTGAGATCGAATCTCCGGGACATGCCCGTGCATCTATTGTTTCCATGAAAGCCCGATACAAGAAGTATGCAAAAAAGGATCCCGCCAAAGCGCAGGAGTATCTTTTGAGTGACCTCGACGATAAGTCGAGCTATGCTTCGGCACAGCTCTATAATGACAATGTAATGAACGTAGCATTGCCTTCTACCTACCGGTTTCTGGACAAGGTTGTTAAAGAAATTGCGGCCATGTACAAAGAGGCCGGCGTTCCCCTTAACAGCATTCATATTGGAGGAGATGAAGTAGCCGATGGTGCGTGGCTTGGTTCCAAGCCTTGTCAGGATTTGATGAAAAAATTGAACGTGACACAATCAGCCCAGCTTGAGGATTATTATTTCAAACAAATAGCCCTGTTACTGGAGAAAAATAACCTGAAAATGAGTGGATGGCAGGAAATAGCCCTGAACCATACTACCGGAGACGATGCTTTCTTCAGCAAGAGAATCGCAGGAGCTTACTGCTGGAGAAACAATCCGGAATGGAATTCTGCAGAGATTCCCTACAATCTGGCCAATAAGGGTTATGACGTTATTTTATGCAATGTTAATAGTTTGTACATTGATATGGCTTACAATAGCCATCCAAACGAACCCGGCCTATATTGGGGAGGCTTTGTCGATGAAAACAAGTCTTTCTCCGTACTTCCATTTTCCATCTATCGTTCTTTGCGTAACAAAATGTCAGGCCAGCCTGTTGATGTCATTCTGGCTGAAAAAGATCAGGAGAAACTCACACCTGAAGGCAGAACCCACATCAAAGGCGTCCAGGCTGAATTGTTTTCTGAAACGCTCCGGAATTTTGGAATGGTGCAGTATTACATTTTCCCAAAAATCCTTGGTATGGTGGAACGTGGCTGGAATGCCGAACCGCAATGGGCCTCTATCAATGAAAGCCAGCAGGAGGCCGAGGCTTACGAAAAAGACCTGCAACATTTCCATGCCGTTGTGATTCAAAAAGAATTGCCTCAACTTAGCAAGGAAGGAATAAACTTCCGCTTGCCTCAACCCGGTATTTATGTTAAAGATGGCTGGTTGTATGCCAATTCCCAGATAGCAGGTGCTGAAATCCGTTATACCACAGATGGTAGTGAGCCAACCCTACAATCAAGTTTGTGGCAAGGTCAGGTTGAATGCACAGCCAAAATGGTAAAGGCCAAGCTGTTTTATTTGGGAAAAGCCAGCGTGACTACGGTGTGGATTGAAAAGTAAGACTGTTTATAAAGACTATTTTAGGAGATAATTGTGATGCAAAAATCAATGATATTGGTTTGTTCTTTTCTGGTTTTGTTTGGAGGGTGTAAATCAGAGGAAAAAGACTCCTCAGGTTCCTGGGAACTTGTATGGAGCGATGAATTTGAAGGCAATCAACTGGATGGAACCAAATGGAGGATCCAGACAGGCCCGGGCCCCTGGGGGCTTAACGAGCTGGAATACTATTCTGATGCGGCAACAAACGTAGCCTGCTCAGACGGCAACCTAGTCATTACAGCAAGAAAAGAGGACTATGGCGGTCGCAACTATACTTCGGGACGGCTGATGAGCAAGCAAACTTTTACACTTGGAAAGATTGAGGCACGGATAAAGTTGCCCTGGGGGCAGGGAATGTTTCCTGCATTCTGGACGTTAACCGACAACTACGATGAGCCCGGAAAATATGGAGAGATTGATATTCTCGAGATGGTGGGAAGTGCAAATGGCGTTGAGAATGCAACGATTTGGGGTAGTGCTCATCGGTCCGATTTGAACAATTTGCCTGACGGACTTAAATCGGTCTCAAAAGCATATACAACTCCGGATTATTCCAGGTTCAATAAGGCCTACCATGTGTTCACTGTAGAAAAATACATTGACAGACTGTTGTTTTATGTTGATGGAAATCTTTTTATGACCCAGATGATGAACTCAGATGGTTCAGACGGATTTTCAAATCTTCAGGACAACCCGGCGAATATTATCATGAATCTTGCTGTTGGTGGAAGCTGGGCCGGAGATCCGGATGCGACGACACAATGGCCACAGCAGATGTGCATCGACTATGTCCGTTATTATCAGTGGAAAGAGAATTAAAAGACGTACCCCACACTTACTTTGTTTTCCCTGACGCTGTGCTCTACATCGGGGTAATACTTATAGTAGCTGTAACGGTATAAATAGCCTGTTTCCGTGCTAAGCAGGAAATGATTGTTGATTACATAACTCAATGCCAGCCTTGCCACACTCAGGCTGGCATTGCCTTTGTCCCCTTGCACGCTTGAATGTAGTTTATCCGGATTGTTGGGATTGTAGCCAACCCATGAGTAGATGCGGTAGTCTTCCGTAAATAAGCCAACTGCAGCTTTATTGCCAAAAAGGAGCTGGAAGTTGAGCTTGGAACTGAAGCCACTTCCCATATTGTAGTCTCTGTCCTCCACTTTATAGTGGTCGGTTTGGCTGCCTCCCAGAAATATGGCACTCAGATAAGCGGAAGTTAAAAACGTGATGTTCCTTTTGGATTTGTATTGATAAATGAGTCCGGGTCCGACAGAAGCAGCTTCCGAGATCTTGTACGGACTTAAGGACACATTGTTGATATCAGCCTTGGACTGATAATAGTTGAAATGCTGATAAAGTCCGATGGCAAGTTGCCTGTTGGGCTTTTTCAGGGTGATATCCTTGGAATAAAGCATACCAAGAGCATTGACCCTGCCTACTATCGGCTGTTTTGTGAGTACGTTCAAGGCAACCTTGAACGAAAAATAGTCGTAGGGTTTTTCGTTGTCCTGATCGTATGGATTTCCATAATTTAGTCCCATATCGATGCACATCATATCACTGAAGTCTGTTTTTTCCTTCAGGATATCGGCGATATAGCGATGTCCGATGTTTGTGTACAACACGATGGGTGTGACGGGCATGGTGTTGCCTCTGGTCAATCGGTGTTTCCAGGCATCTCCATTGATAATCCGGCCAATTCCCCTGATGGGTGAAATGAGGGTGAGCAATGCTTCTCTCTTGAAACGGTCAAAGCCGAAAGTCCGGTCGTCAATAATCTGGTCGGAAAGCCTGAACGTCATTTCCCCCAGGCTGGCTCCGCCGATACTGGTAGCCAGGAAGTCGTTGATGGCAGGGTATTCGTTTTCCATAAAGAATTCCCACATCCAGCTTCCTCCTGCGGCGAAAGGCACCGATTCCCAAAAATTCATCCCGTTTGAACGTGCGGCGTTGAAGTAAAGTCCGCCATGGTATGGATGGGCAAAAAGATTGGTGACAAACATATCGTTGTCCCATACAAACCCTTGCCTGAAATTATTTTTCATGCTTGTAAGGTTGATGCGGGCGTATTCTCCATTAACAACGAACCGGTCAAATCCCCACACGCTTAAATTTGTCCCGAGAATCAGTCCTGTAGCCTTAGGCCAGTTTTTTGTCAGTTTTGTGAGATCCTTCTGGTTCTTTGCATTCAGGACAGAGGTTGTATCAGTGTTCCATTGTCCGTAGACCGGCAATATGGTGAGGCAAAGAAGAAAGGTAAGCAGGGTCTTCTGGAAATTCATGCGAATGAACTTTTTTATTGTGGTTATGGTCTGGGAGAAAACTGGAAAAACCAACCAATTTGACAGCAAAAGTAAATAAAACCTAAATAAATCGGTGTATAGCTTTTGTTATCAATTATTAATTTGTTAAGAAACAACTTGAGCGTTAGAAAGTTGCATTTTGGAGAATAATCTTTTAATATGTTATTCTACCGGTACAAGAATCATTTGTTCAATTATGATCCTATCTTTGGGACGTTTTAGAAACCAGTCGGTTTCGAAGATTGTTTCATTCAAATAAATCCGAACGCTACAAATATGAAAGAAATTGATATCAAAGCCCGTACCGGGCAAGCGGTGGAAAATTTCAGGAATGGATACAATTGTGCTCAGTCCGTGGCCATGGCGTATGCCGACCTATATCCGATAGATCCGGAAAACATCAAGATGCTTTCAGCACCCTTTGGAGGTGGTATGGGTCGCTTGCGTGAAGTTTGCGGAGCGGTCACCGGCATGTTCCTGATTCTGGGGTTGGAATATCCAGTTACAGATCCCCACGACAAAGCCGCAAAAGCCGCAAACTATGAGGCTGTTCAGCGTACAGCCCTGGAATTCAAGGAAAAAATGGGAAGTTACATTTGTGCCGATTTGTTGAAGGTCGGTAGACATCCAGAGCATCCCATGCCGGACGACCGCAATGCCGAATATTATGCCAAACGCCCTTGCGCCTTTTGTGTGGCTGTGGCAGCAGAGATCCTGGGAAAAGAACTAAACAGGACTAAGTAAGGGTATCATATCTTTGCCACCAATTGGAATACAGGATATTCCAGTTCGTTTCGTTTGATCAGATAACAAGTTTTATATTCAATATTCCTGAATCCAGCTACCAACAGAGCATTTGAAAGGTCCTTAGGGCTAAATCCTTTATGGACGTCTGTCGCTCCCTGATGGAAAGAGCCATCTTCCGTATAAAGGTCGGCTATGGCCAAATAACCGCCAGGGTTGAGCATCTTTAGCCATTTGTCGAGGATATCTTTGATGTCGGTAATGTGATGTAGTACCATTTGAGAAAAGATGCAATCAAACGTTCCTTTCCTGTAGTCCGTTTCTACCAAGTCCCATTGTAGTGGCTTCAGGTTTTGGATTTGGCTTGTAGCCACTTTCTCCTGCATGACCTTGACCATTTCCTCTGACTGATCCATCATCACGATTTCGGAAAACCGGTCGGATAGCAGAAAGCTCATCAGGCCTGTACCTGCACCGTATTCCAACGCTTTCATCTCCCTGCTTACGGGTACAAGTTCCAAAAGAGCCTTGGCTACAGCCTCGGCACGTTCCAGAAAAAGTGGATTGGAATCCCAGTCTCTGGCTCTGCTGTCAAATTCGCTCATGTTCTTTTAAATAGAGCGGTAAAGATATCTTTTCCATTCATTCTTTCCAAAAAGAGTCTGTGATGTCCAGAAGTTGGTTTTCTTTTATTTTGTAAAGCCGTTGATTGGTTTTCTTGTTTTTAAGTCCTCCAAGTTTTTCATTGTATGGTCCAAGTTTGATATAATGAAAATGGCTTAATTTGAAGTTGGCAGGAAGATCCGGTTTGCCCGAATACCAACCCACCTTGACCTTTGCTACGGTCTGTTCATGCAGGAATGAAGCCATTTTTTCCACTTCTTCCGGGAAGGCGTCTCCTCCCATAAAGCAGACACAAGTTACGGCCTTGCCGTATCTTTCAAGAAGGCAAAGCAGGCTTTCTTGGGTCAGAAGTTCTCCGACGTCCTGCCACAACCACGGACTGTGGCAGTCCTTGCAGTGGTTGGGGCAGTTGGTGAGGTTGATGGCCAACGTGGTTTCGTCGGGGATTTCCTGAAAGACAATATCGTAGTCAATGTACCGGAGCATAAAACCTTGCTGCGGCCTCCCTCTGCCGGCTTTGCGAAAAATTACTCACTCGTTTCATGTAGCCGATGACCCTTGTCAGGTAATCTGTGTTCTTGCTGTGGCAAACGGGACATTCCTTCAGGTACCTTTTGTCTATGTGTCCGCAGTCGTTGCAGACCGTGTTGGGTATGTTGAACGTGAAATAGTTGCAGCCTTCCTGGGCTGCTACACGGAACAAGTTCCTGTATTGTTCCTTGCTCAAATGTTCCTCCAGATTCAGGTGAAGTGCCGAGCCGCCGGTGAGATGTTCAATGTATTCTTTTCCGTGCAGGCGTATTTTGTCGACAATATTCAGGGTTTTGTCTTCTACGATGTAGAAATAGCTGTTGTAACATTCGCGTGGAACAGCGTAACCGTCTTCCTTGTCCCATTTGGCGTGCTTCACTCCGACGTTTTCGGCGGGAATCATCTCGCAGTTGAACATAACGTCTTTGGTTCTGTATTTCTTGTTGTATTTTTCTACCAGTCCGAGCACTTCCTGAACAAAGCTCCTATATTTGCCGCTGTCCTTGATTTCGATGCCCATGAATTCAGCAGCTTCCACCAATCCGTTGACCCCAATGGTCAGGTACTGGCGGCTCATATTGATGTAACCAGCGTCAAAGAGTGGGAGCAGACCCTTGGATTGCAATTGCTTGAGATTTTCGTTGTAGCCGTTCTGGACTTTGTGAACCAGGTCCACAACTTCTTCCAGAAAAGAAAGATGAGGCAATCCGGATTTTACGGCATGTTGGATGCATCGGTTCAGGTTGATGGTCAGAACACTCTTGGATCCTGTGGAAACCCCTCCAGCACCCAGGGTATAGCTGAATCCGTTGTCTTGTATTTCATTGCGCAGACGGCAGCAACTGCTCAGGGAGTCGGCGTTGTCACTCATGTAGGTGAAAAAGGAGTGCCCTTCTGCGTACATTTCTGCCGTGAAATCGCCGTATTCCTTGTCCAACACATCCCCATCTTTGGTCAGCAGGGCCATGGTCTCCACCGGAAAAGTCAGGATGGCTTTGGTACGTTCTTGGTTGAACCATTTCATAAATCGCTTTTGCAACCAGTTGAGCGAATCCCAATGGGGTTTGCTCCCGTTGGGGAAAACAAAGTTTTCAAACAGGCTGTTGAAATAATACCTGTCGTAATAGGAGATGTTCCAGAACACGGCCTGGAAGTTTCTGGCTCCTGTAGGTTGGTTGATGGAATAGACGATCTGTTCGAAACAGTCGGTGATGATCTTGTCCAGCGTGCGTTGTTTTTTTGATAGGTCTACCGTTTTGCCAGCATGCAAATAGTAGTCTTCGCCATATTCCAACCCGATGAAATAATTCATGTACATCAGGAATTCCGGGGTGGCACAAGCTCCGCTCAGCATGCTGGAGACCATGAACACCATGTTGACGAAGCCTCCGCAGAAGGATTTCAGGTTGGTGGGCACGGTGGAGTTTCCTCCTATGGAAAGTGTCCCTCCGATAAGCCAGGGATACATGGTAATGCTGGCGCAGTAGTTAGCCAGACTGGTCTCGTCGTTTTTATAAATGTAGTGTTGGTTGAGCAGTTCCAGATATTTGTCCGATAGCTCCTTACCATACATTTCTTTCAGCCGGTCTGTCAGTAGTTTCCGGTTCAAACGAATGAAATTGGATTTGGGAAGTTCCCCGATCAAAGTGGCGATATTTTTGTTTTCCACGTTGGCGTTGGCATCGTACTTGCTGCCCGATGCAGGATTTTTGGCGTCGCAGTAATCCATCAGAAAATTGAGTTTGTCCCTTACCTCGCGGTCCTCCAGATGTTTTTGCCGGTAAAGCATGTAGGATTTTGCCACGTTGTAGTAACGTTCCGACATCAGGGCCACTTCCACCTGGTTCTGGATATCCTCCACGGTGGTGCCGTTGGAGATACTGACCCGGCTCAGAATGTTGGTCAGAACATCCTGGGTTGCAAAACTGCCTACTGACAAGAATGCTTTTGCAACGGCATTCTTGATTTTGTCAATGGAAAACGGCTCTTTTTTCCCGTCTCTTTTGACAATGAAAATCTCTGAACTGATCATAGTTTGTGTTTAAGAATAAAACATTTTGTTCATTGCATAAACAGAACAACGTATGGAGGTATAATAAAAAGACCTGTAGATATACCATTAAGGAAAGGGGTATCCCAGTTCATTCTATCGCCTTTCACCCGAAAGCCCTGAATACTGTTTTTATAATGGCAGGTCTTCTGACTTGTTTCGTTCGGGCGCCTTCCCAGCCTTGAAGGCCAGTGGCGGAGATTGCCGGAGATGTCCATTGCTGGACAGAAACTTACAGCTACGGGGATAGTTCCTGACTTTCACAGGATTCCCTTTTGATTCTCGTTCACGTACATGTGATTTGAGAAACCATTATGGAACAAAGATAGCTTTAAATTTTATTTTACAGGTTATCCGCGAATAAAATACACGGCCCGTTTTGAAAGCGTAAAATTTGCTTTTTCTTGCAAAAACTTTCTGCAATATGGATTGTTATCCCTAAAGGATTATTGAGCCACTCTTACTAAAATTATGAACATGAAAAAGCAAATAAAAGTGTTAACTATCTCCTTGTTGACCATGGGTTTTGTTATTTTCCTTATAACAAATTGCACCAGCGAGGAAAAAGACGATAAAACAGAAGCAACGGTTCCGGTTGTGTCCACCAATGATGTATATAATATCACCTATACGACTGCGGAAGTGGGTGGAACAATTGTTTCTGACGGTAAATCCAAGATTTTGGGTAGCGGTTTTTGCTGGGGCAGGGGGACATCTCCGACGATAGACAGCACTCATACATCAGACGGAGCACAAACCGGTGATTTCAGGACAAACATGACCAATCTGGAAGAAGGCACTACTTATTACGTACGGGCTTATGCCACCAATGCTGTAGGAACCGGATATGGAAGTGAGAAAACATTCACCACCGGACTTTCCTGCCAGACCATGGTTTCAAGACATCCGGGTTATCAGGTTTGGGCGGGCAATACGCCTTATTTTCAGGAAACAAACCATTATGACTACTTCTATAGTATAGACAAGTATGGCTATACGCTGATAGGAGAATCGACAACAACACAGACTTTCAATACCGGGACATACAAGTATTATGTTATTGTTTCAAAATACTGGAATTGTCTGGATGCCATACAATTCAGCGATGGCAGTTATTACGATCACGGGCAGGGTTATACGTTGTATACCGGTCTGACCGATGTCTCCGCAATCACCGGCCCACCCGACGGTATTTACGGCAAATTCGGCTACAAGACCTTGTGTCCTCCAGGAGGTACGGCAACATTCAACGGGTACATTACCGACGATGCAACGATCACTTCCAGAGGTGGAGGATTGAAAGTTATTGTAGGTATTGGTTGTCAGTGAAAAATTGTACATTTACAGTCTCAAATTTATGTAATATGAAGACTGTACTGAACTTCTTGTGCCGAATAAGAGAGAACAACAACAAGGAATGGCTTGACGCCAACCGATCTGAGTATAAGGCTGCTGTTGATGTTTTCAATGCTTTTGTTGAAAAACTGATTGTTGGTCTCGGTGAATTTGATCCTTCTGTAAGGGGCCTTTCCGTCAAGGATTGTACTTACCGGTTCAATCGTGATATTCGGTTTTCTCCCAACAAGATGCCTTATAAGACTCATTTTGGTGCCTATGTTTGTCCTCACGGCAAGAAGTCAGGCTATGCCGGATACTACTTTCACATAGAGCCTCAGGACAGCGGTTATCTTGGCGGGCATCTGCTTGCAACAGGTCTGTATGCACCTCTGCCTAAGGTTCTGGAAAGTATTCGTGAAGAAATATTTCTGAACGGTGATTCGTTTGATGCGGCTGTCCGTGAAGCCAGAAATTTTGTTCTGGAAGACAGTCAGGCTTTGAAAAGGGTTCCCAGAGGTTATCCTGCCGATTTCAAATATGCAGAATACCTGAAGCTTAAGAATCCATCTCTTTCAAAATCGTTTGATGATGATTTCCTCCTGAGTGATGATCTGCTGGAAAACGTTGTTGCTTTGTTTAAAGAAACCTATACGCTGAACACCTGGCTGAACAGAGCCGTGGAATATGCGATGGAAAAGTGATGGCAGAATGACTACATTTAAAAAGAAAATTAACGCAGTAAGAGGCAGTGTATTCAAGAATCTGGCAAAGATTGTCCTTTCTTCTGACCACCAGAATGTGGATACGATCAATAAGGCAAAAGTTCGACGGGTTTTGGTTGTCAGACCAAACCATCGGCTGGGAAATCAATTGCTGATGACTCCTGTGGTTCAGGAAGTCCTGGATACGTTTCCCGGTTGCACTGTGGATTTGTTTACGGGTAAAGTTTCTCCCATTCTTTTCAGAAATTATGAACGCATTGAAAGAATCATCAGGATACCCAGAAAGCCTTTCGATGAATTGTTGAAATACATCAAGGCATGGCTCTTGCTCAGAAGCAAGAGCTACGACCTTGCCATCAATGTTTCTCGGGGTTCCTCATCGGGCAGGCTGGCCATGAAGCTTTCGCGGGCCACCTGTAAAGTTTTCGGAGATCCGGTGGAAACCCTGGCCAGGGAACACAAAGATTACAGGCATATCGCCAAATATCCGGTCTATAATTTACGCCATGCATTGTCGAAGATGGGTATTGCTGATGCCAACATAGCTATTCCCCCGCTGAATATTAAGTTGGATGCCGAAGAACTGGCTTCCGGAAAAAAAATTCTTGATTCGCTCATAGAAAACAAAGAGGCTAAAACGATTTGCCTGTATACGTTTGCCACTGGAACAAAATGCTATTCGGAAGAATGGTGGTTGGGTTTTTATGAAAGATTGAAAACCCAATATCCGCAGTTCAATATTTTTGAGATACTGCCTGTTGAAAATGTTTCGATGATTGGTTTCAAGGCTCCTTTCTTTTATAGCAAGGATGTCCGTGAAATGGCAGCCATCATTGCGAATGCGGCCGTCTTTATTGGTGCAGATTGTGGTGTCATGCATCTGGCAAGTGCTGCCGGTACGCCAACTATCGGATTTTTTTCTGTAACCGATCCTGAAACGTATGGCCCTTATAATGCAGGAAGTAAGGCTTTAATAACCAGTCAGCTCACGCAGGATGATATATTCAATGCAATAAATAAGGTACTTTGCTGAAAAAAACGGTTGGGAATCTTATTTCCAACCGTTTTTGCACAAGGGAACTCCTAACGTAAGATTGGGAACCCGGTCTTCTGCCTGATGGAGAACAACCCTATTTTTTGTCCTGAAGGCCAAAATCCTGCCACTGGGTTTTCTCGAAATCCCTTTTGATCACTTTCTTGGCTTCCTGTACCTGCCTCTTCACTTCATTCAGTTTGGCATTGGCCTGACGGGTTTTGGTTCTTACGTCGGCCTTGAGCTTATCGTTTTCGTCGTTATAGGTTGCTGCCAGGCGGTTATCGGCTTCCAGTCTGCTGATAAACTCATTATTTATCCCTTTGTTCTTTAACAGTTCCACATTTTTTTTCAAGCCAGTCAATAACAATTGTGTTTTGGCTACCTGATCTGAATAAACTTTAGACATAATATTATTTTTTAATGGAATGAGGGCCTATTTTTCTGCCTATATATTCCCTCAAATAATATATAGGAACTTCTTGGTGAATTCTTGTTTTCCTTGACTTTTGGACACGATTTTTGCTTTCGTCAGGAGTGAATCTTTGTTTGTACTATATGGTTATTTGTAAGATATATAGTGCTTTATGCTTGTTTCATATGGGCAAATTTAGGAGAAAAAATCAAAGTTTGTGACCTTCTATCTTTTGAAAATTAACAAAAATTAACCACCGAAAAAGCCTATATAGTATCTTCTAGAATGGATTTCGTCTTGTTTTTCTTTTTTCACTTCATGGCGTTTTGGCAAATCCTGCCAGTTAAAATTAACGTTGAAGGGTCTGTGTGCGGGTTGATGTCTTAAAAGCTGCTTCGTAATCTAAAAACATGTTAAAGAACATATTTTTTCGTCCAAAAGTTTGTTTACTATCCAAAAGTGCCCTACATTTGTACTGTGTTTTTCATGGTATTAGATTTAAGGTTAAGGAAGATTGGTTGTCGTGAGATAACCTTCTTTTGTTTTAGGGCATAACAATGCTTAAATGTTTGAAGTCGCTTGAGAGAGCGGCTTTTTTTATACAAGAAAAGGTGATTTAACTCCCTCAAAAGTCACTTCAACATCCAGAATTTCTGCTTCAGTATTCTTTTTCCGAGGCGCGAGTCCTGTTCATCTAATTTTGCACTCAAACTCAAGATTGCAAATTATGAAACGAACGATTTATTCATTGATGGTCTTATCGCTGGTTTGTCAGCAACTTTTTGCCCAGGAAACCGGAAATGGCGGATTCTCCTTGCAACAGTGCGTGCTGATGGCTGTTGAAAAAAATATCAATGTCAGAACAGCACGCATTGACAAGGAAAAAAGTGGATACAAGATAAACGAAACCCGCGCAGCCTTACTTCCAAAAGTTAATCTGGCTGGGAGTTTGCAGGACAATCTATCACTGCCAACCACCCTGATACCAGGTTCGTTCCTTGGCAAACCGGGTACCGATTATGCCATGAAGATGGGAAGTCAGTACAGTTCAAGTGCATCTGTAAGTGTAAGTCAGGTGCTATTCAACAGGACGGCGGTACTGGCCGTGGAAATAGCCAGAAAGTCGGAAGACATTTCGCAGTTGAGCCTCGAAAAAGCCGGCGAGGAAATTGTTGCTCAAGTGGCCAGACTTTATTTCCTTGCACAGACCACAGCCGAACAGCAAAAGTTGATTGAAGGAAACATCGCCCGTGCCGAGAAGATGAGAGACATTACAAAACTGACCGTGGAAAACGGCCTTGGCAAACAGGTGGATCTTGACCGCGTGAATGTAAACCTAGGCAATTACTATACACAGTTGAGCAATACAAAAGCTACGCTGGAACAACAGCTGAATCTGATGAAATACCTGCTGGACTTGCCACAGGAACAGCCCATTTTTCTTACCGAAAAAGCCGATAGGATTCTGTTGCAGGATGCTTCATTCCTGATTTCAGATTTTTCCGATCAAGTGGATATCAAGCTGCTCGAATCGCAGCAGGAAATGAACCTTCTAAACCAAAAATCCATCCGGAGCGGTTACTTGCCTACTCTGAGTCTTTCCGGTTCGTTGGGTTACCAGGGCCTCCAGTCTGAGTTTAAGGACTATTTCAAAAGTGGGAGCGATTGGTACCCTTCTTCATACATCAATCTGAACTTATCGGTGCCTTTGTTTGATGGAAACGAGAAACGCTCCAAATCACATCAGGCAAGGCTTGAATACCAGAAAACCCGGGAAAAGCTTGAAAGTACCCGGGAAAGCTTCGGTATGGACTACAAGAATGCCATGAACGCTTATCAGAACAATAAGACGAACGTGACCCGTCAGCAAGAAAATCTGAGATTAGCCGAAAAAGTTTACGAAGAGTCCTCTCTGAAATACCGTCAAGGCATGTCCACCATGTCAAACCTCCTACAGGATGAAACAAGCCTGAGCAATGCACAAGCCGCGTATCTTACCGCATTATACAACTGTAAGGATGCGGAAGTGGAAATCCTCTCGCTCAATGGAGAAATCAAGATCCTCTTCCAGAAATAATACAAACATAAACATGATAGCAAGATGAAGAAGAAAACAATCATGGTAGTCTCAATAGTTGCTGTACTACTCGGAATTATGGCCTGGACGCTGGCTTCCAACAAGAAGGCCATTGATGCCAGTAAAGAAATGAAAACCACAGAAACCGACATAGCTGTAACCGTGGTTCCGGCCGAAATGAAAGAAACGGATGCAGACCTTCAACTGGTAGCTACAACCGAGGCCAGCAAGGATGTGGACATTGCCTCTGAATGCTCAGGCAAGATTATCAGGGTCCATTTCAGGATGGGCGATTATGTTGCCAAAGGGAAAGTCCTTGCACAGATAGACGATACCTACAAAAGGCTGGCTTATCAGAATGCTAGGTTGGATTATACCAAATGCCAGGAAGACTACGAACGCTATCAAGTATTGCATAAAGGGGAGGCTGTTTCCGATACCCAGTTGCGTGACGCCCTGCTGGCTTATGAGAATGCCTCCATTCAGCTCCAGAATGCCAGGAAACAATGGGACGATACTAAGATTACCGCACCCTTTAGCGGTTACATCACATCCCAGAAAACCGAGGTTGGAGCTTTTGTCAATCCAGGGACAGTCATTGCCGGAATTGCCGACATTTCCAGATTGAAAGTGGTGCTCGAAGTTTCCGAATCAAATGCTTACCAATTGCATCAGGGACAGCCTGTCAGCATTACATCCGACATTGCTCCCGACAAAAAGTACGACGGGACGATTTCGCAGGTCAGTCAGAAAGCGGGTCTGGCCCATACCTATCCGGTAGAGATCCAGATTGCCAACAATGGAAAAGAAAAGCTGAAGGCAGGAACCTATGTCAATGTCACCGTAAACATGAGTAAAAACGGAACGGCGTTGATGATACCCCGCGATGCCATTGTCAGCAGTGTGAAAGCCCCCTCGGTTTACGTTGTGAAAGGAAAAGTCGCTCTATTGGTAAAAATCACAACCGGCCGTAGTATTGGTAAGAATCTTGAAGTTGTTTCTGGCTTGGCCCCCGGTGATATGGTTGTGACCAATGGCCAGATCAACTTGACGAATGGAGCCAAAGTTTCCGCAATCAAAGAATCCTAATTAAGCAGCCCAATGATGTCAATAGTTGAAACATCCATCAAAAAGCCCCTGATCGTAGCCGTCGTATTTACGCTGCTGGCTCTTGGAGGAATACTTTCGTACAAAATGCTCAATCTGAACCTGATGCCCAAGTTTGAGTTGCCTATGCTTACTGTTCAGACGATTTATCCGGGTGCAGGTGCATCGGAAGTGGAAGCTTCGGTGACCAAGAAGATGGAGGATGTCCTCTCTACGCTTGAGAATCTGGATGAGATCAGTTCCACCTCCATGGAAGGACTGTCTGTCATTTCCATTTCACTAAAAGAAGGTGCTGATGCCAACCTGGCTGTTCAGGAAGCGCAGCGTAAGGTATCGGCCATCAAAGCCAGTTTACCCTCTGAAGTTCTGGAGCCATCCATCGACAAGGTTGCGCTTGATGAAAAGGCAGTCCTGAGTGTCGCCGCTTCCTCGTCGTTGCCGTCCACCGAATTCTACAACCTGGTGAAAGACCGCATACAACCCCGTCTGGCCAAGTTGGCCGGAGTTGGCATGGTAAAAATTAGCGGAGGAAAGGAACGAGAAATCAAAGTCAATATCGACCAGGAAAAACTGAAAGCCTACCAACTGTCAGTTTTACAGGTTTTGCAGGCCATTCAGACAGCCAATATGGAAATACCTGCCGGAAACGTTGAAAATACCGATGCTATTTATTCCGTACGTCTGGCGGCCAAATATTCCAGCCTGGATGAACTTTTGCATACCGTCGTCACCACCACGCCTACAGGCGGAAAAGTCAGGGTGATGGATGTGGGGGAAGTGGAAGATGGTGTGGCGGAACCGAAACTGATCAACCGTTTCAATGGAAAAGATGCCATCGGCATAGCCATACAGAAGCAGAATGATGCCAATGCAGTCAGGGTGGCCGATGTTGCAAAAAAAGAGCTGAAAGCCATTGAATCCGAATACGCCGGCAGTCACGTGAGGTTTGAGGTGTCGATGGATGATTCTGTCTTTACCCGTGCTTCGGCCCAAGCCGTCGTGATAGACCTTGGGCTGGCCATCTTGATTGTCGCTTTTGTTTGTTTCCTTTTCCTGCACAATATCCGCAGTGCATCCATTGTGATGATTGCCGTCCCGCTTTCCATCGTTCCGGCTTTTATTGTCATGAATCTGCTGGGCTACTCGCTCAATATGATGTCACTTATGGCGTTGTCACTGGTGGTCGGTATCCTGGTGGATGATTCCATTGTTGTCATCGAAAACATGTTTCGCCACATGGAAAAGGGGAAACCAAAACGACAGGCGGCTCTGGATGGCTGTAAGCAAATCATGTTTACTGCTCTGGCCATCACCCTTGTCATTGTCGTGGTTTTCCTGCCTATGACATTTGGCGGCGGTATGATCAGTAATGTCTTGAAAGAATTTGCAGTACCTATTGTTGTTGCCACGTTGTGCAGTTTGTTGGTTTCCTTTACGGTAACCCCACTTTTGATGTCACGTTTCGGCAATATGCCTGACGATACGCGTCTTACGCTTTCTGGGTGGTTCTCACGTTTTGTAGAGCGGGCTTTTGATGCCGTCAAGAATTGGTATGTGAAAATACTGGCTGCAGGTTTGAGGCATAAAGTAACGATTCTTTCTGCAACGTTAGTCTTGTTTATCGCATCCTTTGTGTTGATCCCCACCGGATTTATAGGCTTTTCCTTTATGCCGGACACCGACAGAGGGGAATTTACGATCGCTCTGGACATGAATTCCCAGATGACGTTGTACCAGAATAACCAGATCACCATGCAGGTGGAAAAGGTTATCAACCGTTTCCCTGAAGTGAAAAGCGTTTATACCAATGTAGGATCATCCGGCACCAGTACGAAAAATAATGCCACCAACATTGATGTCAAGCTGGTCGATAAGGAAAAACGTCAACTTGGTGTGAACGAATATGCCAAACAGATAAAAATTGCCATTATGAAGCAGATTCCCGGCGTCAGAGCCCGTGTCATGATCGCTTCCATCAGCGGCACGTCCACCGAGCCTGTCCAGTTTATTGTTCAGGGTGCCAATTATGAGCATGTTCAGGAAACGGCAGCCATGATTCTGGAAGCCATTCGGCATACCCCTGGCACCGATGATGCTAAATACTCCATCGATGATCCAAGGCAAGAAGTACAGGTCAGGCTCAACCGCGAAAAAATGGCCGCCCTGGGCCTATCGGTCAGCGACGTGGGGGCCACTCTACGTACCTCGCTTGCCGGTAACGATGACTCGAAGTACAAGGAAGGCAATTATGAATACGATATCCGTATCGGCATCGACAATTTTGACCGAAACAACCAAGAAGATGTTTCTAGTCTAACCTTTGTCAACAAGAGAGGGGAGCTTATTGAGCTCAGACAATTTGCAGATATCCGTTACGGTCAGGGACCTTCGGCCCTGGAACGTATCGATCGCATCTCGTCCATCACTGTGAAATCCAATGTGGTGGGGCGCCCGATGGGGACAGTGGGTGCGGAAATCAATGCAGCCATTGCCGGAAAAATCCCGTCCGATGTTACCATTAAGCAAGGTGGTATGCTGAAGGTTCAAAGTTCTGCCTTCGGGAGCCTGGCGATTGCTTTTATTGCAGCCATCGTGCTGATCTACTTTATCCTGGTCATCCTCTACAATTCGTTGACCGACCCTTTGGTCGTGTTGTTCTCCATACCTTTGTCCATGATTGGGGCTTTTCTTGCGCTTGCTCTCACGATGAACGACCTAACCATATTCAGCATCATCGGCCTGATTGTGCTGATAGGACTGGTAGCCAAGAACGCCATTCTGCTGGTGGATTTCACCAACCACATGAGGCATGACAAAGGTTTCAATACCTTCGATGCCCTGATCGAAGCCGGCAAAGAACGCATGCGTCCTATTTTGATGACCACTTTCGCTATGATTTTCGGCATGTTGCCCATCGCTTTGGCCTCGGGCAACGGAGCAGAAATGAAAAATGGCATGGGCTGGGTCATTATCGGTGGATTGATCAGTTCCATGATCCTCACGCTGATTGTGGTTCCGGTAGTATATTATATTTTCGACCGTATAGGCGGCAAACGCCGTCGGTATCATTGGAACAGACTGGTCCGGAAAGTCAATGAGAGAAAACGTGCAACCGATGAGATCTGTTATTGAACGTATTCTTCCATAAAGGCTGGGGATAGGAGTCTGGAAAAACATTTAAGCATCTATCAAATAATCAAATCAGTTTCAATTATATTTGAGCTGGAATTACAACTAAATTTTAAAAGAAAAACCTATGAAAAAAGTGGCAGTTATTTTCTCGCTGGTTGTATTGGCATTTATCTTGTTTATCAGCAAAGCGCAGGCTCAGTCAACAGTAGGTGAATCCTATTTCATCGGAAAGTGGAGCGTTCTCATTAAAGGATTGCCTGATGGGGATTCCAAAAAGATGATCAGCTTCGAAAAGAAGGATGGAAAACTGATTGGCTGTGTGACGGATCCGGCCAATCCGGAACAAAAAATGGAGTTGACGGAAATCGAGGTTAGCGACAATGCGCTTAAAGCCAATGTCTATGCGCAGAGTATGTACGTGCAGGTAAACCTTTCCAGGAAAGATGATAATACCATTACCGGTACAATCATGGATCGGTTTGATCTTGAAGGAACCAGAGATAAATAAGAGATTTCAGACACAGCATGCAAATCACGGATTTATTAAGAACTAAAAATACAGACATTTTTTCCAACAAAAGTGCCCTGATCTATACGTTACGCGTCAGCATACCCTTCAATATCGTTATGCTGCTGGGTTTCATGTATAGTGGCACTATCCGTTTCTGGGAATGCATTCTGCCGATAACTTACATGTTTTTCGTCAGTATTTTGCTGGCCTACATCCTTTTTTCTATTAATTTTTACATTGTACAGAAAGCGTGGATTCCCCGGAAAAAGCTTATAGTGATTGTTGTTGGAAGTAATGCCGTAGCCTTGATTCTCAGCGTTTCTTTTTCCAATATTCTGTTTGTGATGCTTCCCAACATCTCTCAGTGGTCACTTGCCAGATACATTATGATCAACATGGGTAAGGACCTGGTCTTTGTCATGATCGTGCATATATCCACGTTGCTGGCCTATTTGTCAAAACAGCAACAGGAGGTGGCCATAGAACAGGAAAGGCTGATCACGGAAAATCTTCGCGTTCGTTATGAAATACTGAAAAATCAGATTAATCCGCATTTTATTTTCAATTCCCTCAATACTTTAGATGGGTTGATAGGTATGGATGATGAAAGCGCCCATGGTTATCTGCAGCATTTTTCCTCCGTCTTCCGTTACGTCATCAACAAGAAGGAGGTAACGTTGTTATCTGAGGAACTGGCCTTTACGGAGTCCTATGCAATCATGATGGGTATACGTTATGGGAATAATTTCAGAATGGAATGCCATATTGACGAAAAATACATGGATTGGCATATATTGCCTGTGAGCCTTCAGCTTTTGGTGGAAAATGCCATCAAGCACAACGTGGTTAGCAACAATTTCCCTTTGCTTGTCACCATAGAGACCACACCTGACGACACCATCAGGGTGAAAAATCACATCAACCTGAAAAAGGAGCCTGAAAAAGGAGAGGGTATCGGGCTTGCCAACCTGTCAAACCGCTACAGACTTTTGTTTGGTAAAGAGATCTCCATTACCAGAACATCGGTTTTTTGTGTGGAAATTCCATTGATCAGGACGCGGGAACCTTCTAAATAAAATGGACTATGATTGCTGTAATTATCGAGGATGAAATTGTTGCCGCTCAGAAGCTGCAACGCTTGCTTGGAAATCTGGCCGATGACATTCGGATTGTCGCCGTCCTGCAGACTGTGGAAGAAAGCATTGAATGGTTTTTGCTGAATGCCATGCCCGATTTAGTGTTCATGGATATCCATCTGGCCGATGGTTCGGCTTTTGCCCTATTCGATAAAGTCCGGATTTCCTGCCCTGTTATTTTTACCACAGCTTACGACGAATATGCCCTGAAGGCTTTTGAGGTGAACAGTATTGACTATCTGCTCAAGCCTATTGATGAGAAAAGTCTGGAACGGGCCTTGACCAAATTCAGAAAAATGACGGTCTCCGGAAGTAGCAATACAGACATGATCGCCGGCCTGCTCGAGGCTTTTAAAGCAGGCGAGAAGGTATACAAGTCTAATTTTCTGATACCCTATAAGGATAAGTTCATTCCGCTTTCAACGCAGAGCATAGCCTGTATCTATACGGAAAATAAAATTTTGAAAATCATAACAATGGATGGCCTGGTCTATAGTATGGACAGTTCTCTCGAAGAATTGTACGGACAGCTTGATCCTGCTTGCTTTTTTCGTGCCAACCGACAATACATTGTGGCTCATAAGGCCATCCGGGACATTTCGGTTTGGTTTGGCGGCAAACTATCCATCAACATCCGTGTGGCGATACCTGTAGCGGAGAAGATTGTCGTGAGCAAGGCCCGGGTCCCTGAGTTCAAGGCTTGGTATACAAAATAGGATCCGGCCTGTTCTTATCCGAGCATGGTCAGCATCAAACCTGCAGCTACGGCTGTGCCAATGACACCGGCGACATTTGGCCCCATGGCGTGCATCAGCAAATAATTGCAGGGGTCAGCCTCCTGTCCCACAACCTGGGAGACGCGTGCTGCCATTGGGACGGCGGAGACGCCGGCCGAGCCGATCAGCGGATTCATTTTTTCCTTGGTGAAGAGATTCATAAATTTGGCCAGTAAAACACCCCCGGCTGTGCCGAAAGCAAAGGCAAGGACTCCCAGCAGCATGATTTCAATGGTTTGCAGGTTCAAAAAAGAAGTAGCTGTTGCGGTAGCGCCAACAGTGAGTCCCAGGAAAATAGTGACAATGTTCATCAACTCGTTTTGTGCAGCTTTGCTTAGGCGATCCACTACGCCTGTTTCTTTCATCAGGTTACCCAGCATCAGGCAGCCGATCAGGGGAGTGGCAGGAGGTAAGAGGAATGAAATAAGGACCGAGGCAAAAATGGGAAATACGATTTTTTCTGTCCTGGAGACAGGACGCATCTGTTTCATGCGAATACCACGTTCTTTTTTGGTGGTGAGTAGTCTCATGATGGGGGGCTGAATAACCGGGACCAAAGCCATATAGGAATAGGCCGCTATGGCGATAGGACCTAAAAGTTCAGGTGCCAGCTTGGAGGTGAGGAATATGGCTGTCGGGCCGTCTGCACCGCCGATAATACCGATGGAAGCCGATTGTTGCAATGTGAATTCGAGGCCGGCGGCCAGGATAAATGCGACAAAAACGCCCAATTGGGCTGCGGCACCCAGAATCAGGCTCTTGGGGCTTGCTATCATGGGACCGAAGTCCGTCATGGCGCCCACCCCGATAAAGATGAGGCAAGGGTAGATTTCCAGCTTGACGCCCAGATACAGGTAGTCAAATAATCCTGCCCCGTCGCGGAACAAGTCCCAATGGACTTTTCCGTCTGCAAAGATATCCGGATGGTACAGCTCCCCACCCGGGATGTTGCTCAGCAGCATGCCGAAAGCGATGGGCAAAAGCAGCAACGGTTCGAATTTCTTGACAATAGCCAGATAAAGCAGTACGCAGGCGATGAAAAGCATAAACAGGGTTCCCCAATTCATATTGGCAAAGCCTGTACTTTCCAGAAAGTCAATGAAGGTATCTTGTACGCTTTCGGTCCGGGGTTCCACGATTTTCTCCTGTGAGGTCTCGGGAGTTGTACTATTTGCGGCAACAATCTTGTCGGCCGCAGCGGCTTTCGTCCCGATTTCAGATACTGCTTTTGCAACAGCGGGTGCAGAGGCGTTAATCGGAATGCAAAAACAGAAGATAGCGATCAACGAAAAGAGGTATGTTTTTGTTCTCATAGTATAGCTCCATTTGCTGTTTTTCATTAACCTAAATTATCCAGACTGTTCAAACCGTATATTTTTGAATTCCACGGAGAATAAGGCTTATTCACTTTCTTGATGGTGACGATGTTGCTTTCTTTGTCGTGCTTTTCTGAAAAGTAGTCGTACAAAGCCATGCTGATGGCTGCTATTATCTCTCCGGATGCTTCTTCGGCTGGAGAGGCTGTATCTTCGGTTTCGGTGTTTTCCGTTGGTATGGTCTCCTTCTCCGTACGATCCGGAGCGGTTTTCTCCAAGGAAATGAAAAATTTCCCTAAAATGTTCAGTATGAAAACTATCAAGATAAGCAGCAAGAACACCATCAGAAAGGAAAATCCAATGACATTAAAGGCGCTGGCCCATTCAATCGCTAATATTTCCATAATCATCAAAATAAAAATCAGGAATTTATATCGATAAATGCCTGAATATCAATTAACGGAAAAGATAAGACCTCACTGATTACAAAGTTATCAAAAGATACATGGTTTGATACTGCCTTTTTTAAATATTTTCAGCTCTTCACGCACTTTTTTGCCACTTTACCAATGGTGTTTTAGAATCAATGTGAGAAATTGTCTATATTCGTCATACACTATAAACCATTGCCATGAACTACCTGAATCCTTTCCGTTTTTTGACAATGCTGCTTTGTCTTTTGCCGCTGTCCGTTTTGTGCAGCAAGGAAGAGATGGCCATTCCAGCCGATGGATTTGCCTTTTCTTCCGACATCAAATTGACCAGTGAAGAAGAGAAAGCCGATTTTCTGATTGATTCGTTGCGTAATATCTTGATTAGTGAGAAAGGCCGAGATTGGGGCCTTTTCCGTTCGTTTGTCGGTTACCGGGACGAAGCTAGGCAAAGTAAGTTGTATCGAGTCATCCGGTCGATGCCAAAAGGTGGATTGCTGCATATCCATTCGAGTGCAGCTTGTGATGCGGATTGGCTTATCGACCGCGCTATCTCCATGCCGGACTGTTATGTGTATTGGGGTGATAAGAACCAAGCCGCTGTCAAGGGAGAGCTGCGTTTTTTCCACGGGGAAACGGTTCCTCCCGGATGGTCCAGAATTCAGGAATTGAAAGCTACCCATGCTGGTCTGGTCGAGGAACTGCATCAACTCTATACATTGGGAGACGAAGATCAATCGGTCAGCAATATATGGGAAGAATTTGAGGATATCTTTGCCCGTACCGGCTACATGACATCCTATCGTCCTGTTTTTGTCGATTATTGCCTGCACTGCTTCAATACTATGGCCGAGGATGGGGTTCTGTTTGCCGAGGTCCGTACAGGTTTGAATGCCATCACCAATGAGGATGGCACTCAGTCTGTCAATGAGAAACTGTTGGATGTGTGGAGAGAGGTGGCAAGGCAAGTAAAAATGAATCATCCTTCCTTTGTTATATCCGTCATCGCCGCCAATTCGAAAGGCAATACCCTGGAAAATGTCTCAGAAGATGTAACGCGAATAAATGCGCTTAAGAAAAAGTATCCGGACCTCATTGTGGGATATGATTTGGTGGCTGAGGAAGATGCGGGTAACAGCAATGGCTTTTATTCGACGGCTCTGAAAAAATCAGAAGCACCCCTTTTTCTGCATGCCGGTGAAAGTCTTCAGAAATCCAATACGAACATTCAGGATGCCATCGATCTTGGTGCTCAAAGGATAGGTCACGGCACCAATCTGTATTATTTTCCGTTTCTTGAAAAGGAAATCATAGAGAAAGACATTTTGCTGGAAGTTTGCCCCATCAGCAACCAAGCTTTGCGGTATGTTCCCGATTTCAGGCTTCATCCGGCCATCCGGTATTTGCAAGATGGGGTCCAAATTTCCTTGAGTTCGGACGATCCCATGATTTTTCAGTCATCCTTGCTGACCGATGATTATTTTGTAGCCTATCTGTCGTGGGGACTGAACTTAAGGTCGATGAAGAAGATGTTACTGAACTCCATCAGCCACAGCGGAATGAACAAAACCGACAAACAGGCCCAGCTTGCACTTTTCGATGAAAAATGGAAGACGTTTATTCAAAACCTCAATTCGGGGGCAATCACCCAATAAAAATCAAGTATCAGGAACGTTTTTCATTGGTGCCTGATTCCGGAGCTTAAACAATCGATTCTCCTTTATTTACAGGCCGTTACATAAAACGGTTGGTCAGCCACTTGCGTACTGGCATATCGTAGAGTTTCAGACATCCATAGGCCATGGCGATGGATGCCACCATGACCAGCACCATATAAGGCAGGCCTTCTTGCCATTTGACCTGGTTATCGGTGGCCCATGCGGTGTAAATGTAAATCAGCGGATAATGCGTGATATAAACCGGATAGGAGATATCGCCCAGAAATTCACAGAGTCTTGAGGCACGTTTTCCTGTCACGGAGCCGCTTGCGCCCAAATAGACAATGACCGGGAAGAGCACAATTATGCAAAAAGCCACATAGAGGCCGTTCATCCAGATCTGGTCTCCACCGATTCTTGGAACGGAAAGGCAGATTATGATAAGTAGGCTGCATATCAGAAAGGAGTGCTTCAGATTTTTAGGTTTGCAGATGCGTGAAAGCAAAAGTCCGGCAAAGAACGGGAACATGAGACGGGTAAAACCGATACTTAGATGGGAAGCTTCAAGCGGTGTCCAACCTCCAATGACATCACCTTTGGTAATGCAGAGATGCAGAAGTGCCAGGCCTGATACGAATACCAGTGCAGAGAGCAGCCGGTTGGAAAACTTCCGGATAAAGAGTGCGTAAAGGATGTTGCCTATATATTCGAAGAAAAGTGACCAGGCAGGACCATCCAGTGGCCATCCTTCCTGCCATCCTCTGATATCCAGAGACAATGGCACAGGAAGCAATGTACATCCAATCAGTGCAATCAATAGCATTTTCCAGACCGGGACTTCACTGATGCCGGGCCAGAGCCCGCAGTCCTGGAGATAGAAGAATATTGCTCCGATAATCATACCAATGACTATCATTGGCTGAAGTCTTATAAGACGACGTTTGAAAAAGCCTTTCAGGGTCATCTTGCCCCAACGGTCATCGTAGGCATAACCGATGACAAAACCGGAAAGTACATAAAAAAAGTCCACGGCCATATAACCATGGTTGATGATTTGATCCTGACTTTTTGAGACATGGGCTTCAAAGAGGTGAAAGGCAATCACCATGAGTGCCGCTACGCCACGGAGTCCGTCAAGGATCTCGTAGTGGCTTTTGGTATCGGCATAGGCTGCTGAAGGAATAACGTTGGATGAATTCATTATAAGGGCATGTGTTTCGTTGGCATTGATCTCCGGACAGAAAAATTTCAAAGGTGCAAAAATAGTGTATAATTTACACTGTTGGGCAAAATTAATGGAAGAAGTTGTGTATTTATGTCATATTCACCAATCTAAAATTTTAACCGTCAGAATTTAAATACTAATTTTGCGCCCGAAATTTTAGGGTAGTTTAAGTATGTCTGTCAATTCCTTTGCCTTTCTCTTGTTTTTTGTCGTGGTGTTTTTCATCTATTTTTTCCCGCTTCGGGAAAAGTCGAAGGCCCAGAACGTACTCCTGCTCCTTGCAAGCTATTTTTTTTACGGATATGCGGATTGGAAGATGCTGCCTTTGCTGGTAGCTGTCACCTTGGCCTTTTACGGTCTGGGAATAGGTATAGCCTACTATCGGTCTATGGGGGACGAAAAAAAAGGCGCTGCCCTTTCGGCTACAGGAATTGTCCTGGGGGCGGGCTTGCTGCTTTATTTCAAGTATCTGAATTTTTTTATCACCTCTTTCACCGGAATGTTCGAATCGTTCGGATTTCAGACGAACGTCTCGACGTTCAACATCCTTCTTCCGCTGGGCATCAGCTTTTTTACTTTTCGTCTTATCAGCTATGCAATTGAAGTAAACAGGGGTAACATTGCCCCGGTACGGAATATTGTGACTTTTGGCACTTATGTGGCGTTTTTTCCTTGCTTGTTGTCCGGTCCCATCGATCGTCCCCAGAAATTCATCCCTCAGCTAGAAAAGAAACGGCCTTTCAGTTACGACATGGCGGTGGACGGATTGCGGCAGATTCTTTGGGGTATGTTCAAGAAAATGGTTATAGCCGATAATCTGGCAACCATTATCCATGGCATTTGGAGCGGATATGCCACAGAATCGGGCAGTACCCTGTTGCTTGGCGCAATTTTCTATTCGTTCCAGATTTATGCAGATTTCTCAGGGTATTCCGACATGGCCATCGGAGTGGCCAAAGTTCTGGGCTTTGAAGTGGCTCGAAACTTCAACTATCCGTATTTTGCCCGAAACGTTTCCGAGTTCTGGAGAAAATGGCACATGTCCCTGACCAGCTGGTTCACGGATTATATCTACATCCCCTTAGGAGGGAACCGTTGCAGCAAGGGCAGGCAGTTTTTCAACACCATGGTGGTCTTTACCATTTGCGGTTTTTGGCATGGGGCCAACTGGACATTCGTGTTGTGGGGTGCATACAACGGTTTGTTGTTTTTGCCTTTGATTCTGAGGAAAAAGAAAAAGTTATCCAAAGTGGTGGCGGAAGGAAAATGGTTGCCAAACCTGCAGGAAACCCTCAACATGCTGGGCACTTTTGTTTTGGTAACCTTTGGCTGGATTCTTTTCAAGGCTACGAATGTCGGCGAAGCTTTCGACTACATGGCCCGTATATTCAGCCCATCGCTCTTTTCCGTTCCGCAACAAAAGATCGGACTTCTTTATGTGCTCGTGCTGGTGGCGTCGGAATGGGCAGGCCGCCGGAAGGAATATGTCGTGTGTGTGGCAAACCTCAGGTGGCAGTACCGATGGGTCTTGTACTTTGTTTTGTTCCTGTCCATATTTATTTTATCCGGTAAGGTTGAGACCTTCATATATGCTAAGTTTTAAGAGATGAAGAAATTTCTGGTAAAAATAGTCGTTGCATTCTTGTCTGTTCTTTTAATCTGGGGAGGCCTTTACCTGTATTACTATTCGGAAGTCTTTCCCAACCAAAGCGGCGATATTGGTTCTTTGGGTAAAATCCCGTTCGGAAAGAAGTATGAGGCGGAGTTCTCAGTCCCTTTTCCCAGCCATATGGTCTGCATAACGGATACGTCAACGGCACTTGCCAAGGATACGTCGCTGCACGTAGCCATTGTCGGGGATTCCTTTTCACATAGGGGGAACACCGGTTTTGTCAATTTTACAGGCTTGTATCTTGGTGAGAAAGTGGCCTTCTTTGACTGGGACTGGCCCAATCCAAACTACAACCCGACCTCCACCCTCATCGGTCTGCTAAACTCCGGCTATTTTCAGGGAACCTCCATCCGTACGGTTGTTCTGGACGTCGTTGAACGAAATTTCGTATCCAATATCATGGATGCCAACCTGAAATACTGTGGAAACAACCTTCGTTTTCATTTGGGGAACAGAACCCCCAAGAAGAAAGACAAAAATATCTGGCAACCATTTCTGGATACCAAGCAATCCTTCGAGGAAGCAAGAAATTATCTGGTTCTGAGATGTGGCGTTCAAGGCAGCATCAACCGGGAAAAGCTCAGTAGGGACTTTTTTACAGCATGTCCGGATGAACTTTACTATTATTCTTACGACTTGTGCCGCCTGTCTGTTTCCCAAAAAGAGCAGGCGAAAATAAAAACCAAACTCATGGAATTGAAGGATCTGGCAGCATCGAAAGGTATCAGGCTGATTGTCATGATGCCGGTTGACAAGTACGACCTGTACCAGCCCTACATTGTCGGGAACGGTGTCCCCCAAAATATGATGAGCGAAACACTTCGCACTCTTGTCGACTCCGATTTCCTGATTATTTCCAAGCCCTATCTCAGAGCTATGCTGGCAAAGGGCGAGAAGGATGTCTTTCTGGCAAATGACACGCATTGGTCCTATAAGGCTGCCAATGTGATGGGAAAGGTACTGGCCCGTGAAATCAGGAAGGATCTTTGAGATTCTTGATTTGGTAAGGCTTAATATTGATGCAAGAAGGTGGTTGTTGTCTAAAAAACAGTAATTTTACCATCCCGTTTGAAGGGTGTATACCTGCGGCCATAAAGGTTATATATTAAATTCAAATACATGAAAAACGTTAGATCGAAGACCATTGCCTTAACTGTCCTTGCTTTATTTATTTGTTGTTTTTATACCTTGGGAGAAAACCTCAGCCTTGCCAGGCTTTTTTCCGACAATATGGTGTTGCAACAGGGTATTCCTGTGCAGATTTGGGGGAAGGCTGCGCCAAACGAACGCATCCAGATCCGCCTGGGAAATAAGAAAGGCACCGTCAAAACTGGAGCTGATGGAAAATGGAGGCTCAGTCTCCCCGCGTTTGACTACGGTGGCCCTTATGCGCTTGAAGTAAAAGGATCCAAACAGACCTTAAAATACGAAAATATCATGATTGGGGAGGTTTGGCTGGCTTCTGGACAATCCAATATGAATTTTGCCATCAACCGTCCCATTTCCAATATGGAAAAAGTGGTTGAAGAGGCAAACTACCCAATGATCAGGGAATTTGCTGTACCGCTCCGCGTCGGAAAGGCTCCTCTTGACGATTTTAAAAAGGGAGAGTGGAAAGTCTGTAATCCGCAAAATGTGCCGGAATTCTCTGCCGTAGCCTATTTCTTTGCCAGATCTTTATACCTGAAAAAGAAAGTAGCCATAGGCATCATTCATGTGTCCTGGAGCGGATCGCGCATTGAGGCTTGGATAAGCAAAGATGCCCTGCTCTCTTATCCGGAAGTGAAAGATAAGGTTGTGGATGCGTACAATGACACCACCGACTGGGCAAAGATGCAGTTCCTTTGTGACAGAACAGATACTATCCGGAACGTGATCGTGAAGAATGCCCACAACGGGATGGATCAGGAAGTCTATAAACCCGAATACGAAGATTCCACCTGGAAATCCTCGGATTATCCCATTAAAGGCTGGAAACTTAAGGCACCGTCCTATTCCCTGATCTGGCTGAGAAAGAATTTTGACATGCCTACCCGAACGATGGATAAAGATTATGTCCTGCATCTGGGCAGAGTGCTGGAGTCGGACATTACGTACATCAATGGAGTAGAAGTCGGAAGAAGCAGTCAGCTGGACCAGACTGAATACAAGATACCCCATGACTTGCTGAAACCGGGAAAAAACGTGATTACAATCCGCCTGTACGATGCTTGGGGTTCAGGACAGATTGGTTCACAGGCTGATGAAGCTTATATGCAGAGCGAAGACAAGACCGTAAAGGTTTCTCTTGGTGGCCAATGGAAATACAATATGGATATTGAACCACGGTTGCCCGTAGGTAAAAGCTACAGCAATATGCCCACTGGACTGTTCAATGCGATGATCAATCCCCTTATACCCTACGGTATAAAAGGTTTCCTTTGGTATCAGGGAGAGTCGAATGCGGACAGCTATGAACAGTACAAAACCTTACAGCCTTTGCTTATCAAGGACTGGCGTACCCGTTGGGGAAAGGAAAACCTTTCTTTTCTTTTTGTCCAGCTTCCCAATCTGAAGGGATCCACCAGCTGGCCCTGGATGAGGGAGGCACAGGCGCAGTCCTTGCAGATACCTTATACAGGAATGGCAGTATCTATTGACCTGGGCGATCCTTACGATGTGCATCCCCATCAGAAACAACCGGTAGCAGAGAGGTTGGCCTTGCTGGCAACCCACCTGGCCTATGGCGAAGATGTGGTCTGTTCCGGCCCGGTTTTCAGTCAATATCGCCTTGATGGAAATTCGGTCGTTGTCAGCTTTATCAATACGGATGGAGGACTCGTTCTGAAAGATTCCCTTCAGAATACAGGTTTTGTTGTTGCAGGTGCAGACAAACAATTCCATCCGGCAGAAGTTCTGGTAAGGGGAAAGGAATTGGTTATCAAGTCTCCGATGGTGGACAAGCCAGTAGCGGTAAGGTATGCCTGGGAGGCAGACCCTTGCGTTACTCTCTACAATGGCAAGGGCCTTCCTGCCACTCCATTCCGTACCGACGACTGGGTCTTTGAGAAGAGCAAATAAAGTTTTATTCCGGAAAACCGGAACGAGGCCCGACTGAACAAAAGGCAGGGCATATTGTTACTTTACAAAGGCCATACCGAAATTGATAAGAGTTACGATGGGGGGAAATGCCGGATGATATAGCGATATTGTTTTACGAAATCGAATGAACCTATGAAACAATACAATTACATCGTTCCCGACGTCGGCTTTTTGAAAGATCTGCTGCAATCTCAGGAATTGGTGTCCTGCAGAAAATACAAATCTTCATGGATTCAGATTTATTCGGCAGACAATGAGAGCGAGTGGTATTATTCTTTAGGAAGTGAAATCCGAAAGGCATTTCCTTCGGCAGTCATCGTTGGTGCCTCGTCTGTAGGTGAAATCGATGAAGGTAAAATAAACACAAATTCAACCATTGTTCTTTTTTCTTTTTTCGAGGAAGCCTCGCTTCATCTTTTTTCGTATGAATGTAAGCCCGGAAGGGAGGATTCCACCGGGCAAACACTTCTCCACAACATTGAAGGTCTGGATGCAGACGTTAAGGGGGTTATGTTGCTTTCCACTCCCATCAGTAATGATTCGGGGAGAATATTCAATATTATCGCCGCAAGTGACTTGCATTATCCCCTTTTTGGCGGTGGTGCCGGAGATTATGCGAATATGAAAAAAACACTGGTCTACGATGGTGACCAGTGTTACAAAGAAGGGATCGTTGCTGTTGTCTTTTCCGGCAGCAACCTTTTCATTGAGATAAAAACGTACCTCGAGTGGCATCCGTTAAGTAAGGAAATGACCATCACGGAAGTCCACGACAAGTCACTGAAGACCATAGACAACATATCGGCTTTTTCCGTATATGAGAAATTCCTGGGTATAAAAGCCGACGAGAACTTTTTCCAGAATAGTCTTGAATTTCCGCTTCTTATTCAACGAAACGGCCAGACGATAGCCCGGACGCCATTTTTTGTCGATGAAGAGGAAGGATCCATCCAATTGGTTGCGGATGTTCAGGAGGGAGAAAAGTTCCGTATCGGATATGGGAATCCTCAAATGATTCTGGCGGAATCCATACAGATGCACAAAAAAATGATGGCTTTCAAACCACAGGCGATTTTTCTCTATACCTGTATATGCAGGCGGTTTCTGATGCAGCAGGATGTTGATATGGAGACCTTGCCGTTTAACGCGATAGCCCCGACAGCCGGTTTCTATACATTCGGTGAGTTTTGCTCAAACAGCAAGTATAATTCATTGCTGAATTCCACATTGGTTGCCGTTGGTTTTCGTGAAGGGGCAAAGAATAAAGAAATGGAGCAAGATGAGGCCATTCAAAAAGAGAAGATGGACCAGGAGCCAGATCCATTCGCAAACCAGCACAGCAGAATTTTGTCACGTTTGTTGTATTTCATTAATGAAACGACCAAAGAGCTTGAAGAACAAAATGAAGCATTGAATTTTCTGAATAAACAGAAAAATGAATTCTTAGGGATTGCCGCACACGACTTGCGAAACCCAATAACCGCAATCTGTGGTTTCTCCAAATTGCTTGAAGATCAAATTGGCGACGAACTCAAGGAATATACGGGCATCATCACCCAAGAAAGCACTAAAATGCTTGATTTGCTGAACGATCTTCTTGATATCTCCAAAATTGAAGCCGGGATTTTAGAGCTTAATAAGCAAGAAGAAGATTATATTGCTGTGGTAAAACAGAGTATCTGGAGGAATAATTTTTTAGCGCAAAATAAAAAAATTCAAATTACGAGTGATTTTGAGAGCCCGACCCAATGGCTTTTTTTCGATAGCGGGAAGATGGAACAGGTACTGAACAACCTGATCAGCAACGCCATCAAGTTCTCTTATCCCGATTCTACAATCACGGTCAAAGTGTACAGGGAAAACAATCGGGTCGTAACGCAAGTGATCGATCAGGGACAGGGCATTCACGAAGATGAAATAGATAAAATATTTTATCCCTTCAAGAAGGTGAGCGCCAAACCTACCGGCGGTGAGACCAGCCACGGCTTGGGGCTTGCCATCGTTAAAAAGATCATTGAGGCACACGACGGTCAAGTCGGGGTGAAGAGCGAATGGGGCAAAGGCTCGATTTTCTGTTTCACGTTGCCGGTATAATCTTCCCGCCCCGTTTTTCCCTATTCATGAATCAAGGTCGATTGGATTAAAAAAAGTATTTTTGCGCATTATGGGCAAAATAGTTTAAATGGCTTTCTATGGATGCATTGATTGTTTATTCTGGTGGAATGGATAGTTCCGTTTTGTTGTACCAGTATCAAAAGGATATTCGTATGGCTGTTTCTTTCCATTACGGTTCGAAGCACAACGATAGAGAAATCGCTTATGCAAAGCGAAACTGTGAAGAATTGGGGATTCGTCATATTGTCATAGGCCTGGGGTTTATGAATGAACATTTCAAAAGCGACTTGTTGCAGGCTGGGGGAGAAATACCGGAAGGCCATTATGAAGCAGAGAATATGAGAAAAACCGTGGTCCCGTTCCGAAATGGCATTATGCTGAGTATTGCTGTCGGACTGGCCGAAAGCAACGATTTGGATACCGTACTGATTGGCAATCATGCAGGGGATCACGTTATCTATCCCGATTGCCGAAAATCGTTTATCGATGCTTTCAGTTCCGCAGCCATGGCGGGGACAGAGAAGGGCATCCGGATTTTTTCTCCTTATTGTGATAGAAGCAAACGGGAGATTGCTTTGATAGGAAAAGAGATGAACATGGATTTTTCAAAGACCTATTCCTGCTACAAGGGAGGTGAGAAGCACTGTGGAAAATGTGGGACATGTGTGGAGCGCAAGGAAGCCCTCGAAGGTTTTGATCCAACTCCATATGAAATCTAAGGTCGGATGGAAATGAAAACAATAGCACATATCCGTACCGATTTTCCCACCAAGTTCGGAATTCCCCGTCAAAGTGGTCTGGTCAGCTCCCTAAGATCCATGATTGTATTTGAACCGGAATACCGCAATGCGGAAGCCTTGCGTGGTTTGGAGGGCTTCTCACACCTCTGGCTCATCTGGGAATTTTCTAAAGCGGTTCGCAAGACTTGGTCCCCTACCGTAAGACCTCCACGTCTTGGCGGTAACAAACGGATGGGGGTCTTTGCCACCCGTTCACCGTTTCGGCCCAATGCCATCGGACTTTCTTCGGTCAAGCTTGAACGCATCGCCATGCATCCGGATTTTGGCCTGGTCCTGTATGTCTTTGGAGCCGATTTGATGGACAAAACCCCTATCTACGATATCAAGCCCTACCTCCCCTATACCGACAGCCATCCCGAGGCAACGGGCGGGTTTGCCGATCCTGTACGGGATTATGCGCTGGATGTAGAATTTTCCGAAGACTTGTTACAGCTCATACCGGAGAGCCGGAGAACATCGTTGCTCGAAGTGTTGGCGCAAGATCCGAGACCTTCCTATCAGGAAGATCCTGGCCGCATCTATGGCTTTGAGTTTTCAGGCTTTGACATCAAATTCACCGTGTCGGAAAATAAATTGACCGTCTGTAGGATTGGCCCTCACTGAAAAAGGGACCATCATTCCGGCTTGAAAAAATACCTTACTTTAGGTATTTTCATTTACCGGCATTTGTCTTATTTTTGACAAAATCTATTTGATGGGCATGTTCGTGCTTGACCGATGACCTCTCTGCTTTTATAGTTGAAACCGATTTTTTAAACCAGATGAAAAGATTACTCTGCATCGTGTTTGCCGGAATGCTTCTCCTGTCGGGAATGCATTTGTCCCTGGCTACTCATATTTGTGGAGGAAAAGTGGCAGGTGAGAAATGGTCTTTCTCGGGTGAGCGTGCAGGTTGCGGCATGAAAGCAGAAACCAGTCCTTTGGCTGATGGTTTCCATTCGTCCTGTTGTCAGGATCAGCTTGCCTTTTATGCCGTCGACAGCAATTACCACCCTTCGACCATGCCTGCCAATGAGCCTCTAGGCCATTTTATGCAGGTATTGTATTTCCCCGAAAATATTGGGATTCCGATATCCCATGCAATATATGCCTTAAAAACAAATGTCCGGCCACCGGGATCTTTTGCTCCGGCCGCCGTCAGTCTCCCCGACATTTGCGTTTTCCGGATTTGAAAACTGATAAATTATGAATTTCGGCTGATGAGTTTAAACTCATTGGCCCTGGGGTTGTTATACCCAATGGATTCCATTTTTATCAATTATTCAAAAATTCCGATATGAAAACATTCCGATGTATTTTTACCGTTATGCTGGCAGTCGCTTTCAGCACAACAACCTTTGCCCAAATGCATGATCATTCCAAAATGGTTGCAGCCCAAACCGTTTCAGCAGACAGCAAGACTGCTACGTTCAAGGTCTCTGGCAATTGTGAAACCTGTAAGGCCCGTATAGAAAAAGCAGCCAGGGTGGATGGCGTTTCCAAGGCGGATTGGAACGTGAAAACCAAAATGCTGACTCTGGTCTACAAGCCTTCCAAGGTTCAGGTGGACAACATTCAAAAGAGAATAGCTGCGGTTGGACACGATACTCCCAAGTACAAGGCCAGTGACAAGGTTTACAACGCTTTGCCCGGTTGCTGCAAGTACAGATAATCGACAATAGTCCGTTAACAAGACAATCTTTTCCGCGCCGGTATCGGTGTGGATGAATCTTTATACAACGATAAGTCATGTTCAATAAAATCGTACACTATTTTCTTTATCATAGGCTCATTACGATGCTGTTCCTGATTGCTGTCGTGGTGATGGGTATCTCGTTTGCGCCATTCAACTGGAAAACAGGCATCATTCCACGAGATCCTGTTCCTGTTGATGCCATTCCCGATATTGGTGACAATCAGCAAATTGTTTCCACGGAATGGATGGGCCGTTCGCCTAAGGATATCCAGGATCAGGTGAGCTACCCCCTGACTTCCGCCTTGCTGGGCATTCCCGGAGTGAAATCCATCCGAAGCACGTCCATGTTTGGCATGTCGTTCATCTATATCATATTCAAGGACAATGTGGAATTTTACTGGAGTCGTTCCCGCATTCTGGAAAAATTGAACTCATTGCCTCCAGGTACGTTGCCCGAAGGTGTTCAACCGACCTTGGGGCCTGATGCTACAGCCCTTGGGCAGATATTCTGGTATACGCTGGAAGGTCGTGATCCGAAAACCGGAAAACCGAATGGTGGCTGGGACCCTCAAGAGTTGCGAACCATACAGGATTTTTATGTCAAATATAGTCTGTCGGCAGCCGAAGGTGTTTCGGAGGTGGCTTCAGCCGGTGGTTTTGTCAAGGAATATCAGGTGGACATCAATCCCGAAGCCATGAAAGCCTATGGCGTGACGGTCATGGATGTCATGAATGCTGTCAAGAAAAGCAATCTGGACATAGGCGCCGAAACCATAGAATTGAACAATGTGGAATACATCATACGTGGTTTGGGGTATGTGAAGAATCTGGAAGGCCTTGACAACTCGGTCGTTTTAGCCCGAAACAATGTACCGGTGCGCATCAGGGATGTGGCAAAAACGTCCTTTGGACCAGCCACCCGCAGGGGAGGTCTGGATAAGGCAGGAAGCGAAGCTGTAGGAGCGGTGGTTGTGGCACGTTACGGTTCCAATCCGATGGAAGTGATTGACCACGTGAAGGCCAGGATCAAGGATATTGAGGCCGGATTGCCCCAAAAGACCTTGGCTGACGGTAGCGTGTCAAAGGTTACCATTGTGCCGTTCTACGATCGTACAGGTCTGATTAAAGAAACCATCGGCACTCTTGAATCGGCACTTACGCATGAAATCATTATCAGTATCATTGTCATCATTGTTCTGGTACTGAACCTGAGAGCTTCGGTGATTGTTGCCGGTTTGTTGCCTCTTGGTGTACTGCTGACCTTTATCCTGATGCATTTTTTTGGTGTGGATGCCAATATTGTGGCTTTGTCGGGCATTGCGATTGCCATCGGAGTTATGGTGGACATTGGCATTGTGGATGTGGAGAATATTCTGCGACATCTGGAAATGCCTGAAAACAAGGGAATTCGCGGAGCAAAACTGATGTCAGTCATCTACAACGCAACCACCGAGGTCAGGGCAGCCGTGGTCACATCCATTGCCACGACCATCGTCAGCTTCCTGCCGGTTTTTGCGATGCAGGCAGCCGAAGGTAAGATGTTTCATCCGTTGGCTTTTACCAAGACTTTCGCCCTGATAGCAGCCTTTGTACTTGGGGTCGTAGTCTTGCCCACTTTGGTCTACCTTCTTTTTAATGTCCGCATTGATAACCGGAAAATCCGCAGGTATTTTAACGGAGTCCTGATTCTTGCCGGCGTCTTTTTCATCGCACTGTGGCAGGTGTGGCCGGCTTTGGTCTTGATTGCTGTCGGCCTGAACAATCTGTCGGATGGACGTTGGGCTATTCATCGGAAAGTTTCCTCCACTTTCGTCAACATCGCCCTTACGGTTTTGGTTGCTTTGTATTATTTGTCTACCGAATGGTTGCCATTGGGTGCGCATAACAGCACGTTGACCAATTTCCTGTTTGTGGCCGGAATCGTTTCGGTGATACTGGCAGTCCTGATGGCCATGGTTCACTACTATGAACCGATCTTGCGCTGGGGCTTGGCCCACAAACGGAAGTTTTTGTTGCTCCCAGCTTTCACTCTGCTCTTTGGATGGCTTGTGTGGCAAGGCTTTGACAAGACTTTCGGCATTCTGGCTACAGGTTTGGAGAAGGTGGGTTGGCAGGCTCCGTCCCGTCTTTTTCCAGGCACGGGTAAAGAATTCATGCCCACCTTGAATGAGGGCTCTTTCCTGTTGATGCCCACCAGTATGCCTCACTCAAGCATTGAAAAGAACCTGCAATATATCGAAACCCTGGATAAGAGGCTTGCTTCGATACCCGAAGTGGAAGTGGCTGTCGGTAAGTGGGGGCGGGTGAACTCGGCCCTAGACCCCGCACCGGTGCAGATGTTTGAAAATACCATCAACTATCGGTCGGAATATGCGTTGGATGAAAACGGACACCGCATGCAGTTTAAGGTAGACAAGTCAGGTGCATTTCTGTTGAAAAACGGAAAGACGTACAATCCAGTAAAAGAAAAATTCCGGATCATTCCCCCGGATAGCCTGATTTCGACCCGAAACGGTGAATATTTCCGTCAATGGCGGTCGCACATCAAAAGGCCGGGCGACATCTGGAATGAAATTGTAAAAGTGACCGACATCCCTGGTCTGACGTCGGCTCCGAAGCTGCAACCCATTGAAACCCGCAATTTCATGCTTTCCACAGGGATGCGTGCCCCCATGGGTCTGAAAGTGTACGGGCCAAACCTCGAGTCCATTGAGCAGGCCGGTTTGCAGTTTGAGAAAATATTGAAAGAGATTCCTTCTGTGAAGCCGTCCTCGGTGTTTTACGACCGTGCCGTCGGTGCGCCTTATCTGGAAATAAGACTGAACCGTGAGGCCATGGCGCGTTACGGGATGACAGTTGCCGATGTGCAGGAAGTCCTTCAGGTTGCCATGGGTGGCATGTCTCTGAGCACTTCGGTCGAAGGGCGCGAACGTTTTCCCATGCGGGTGCGCTATGCCCGTGAGTTGCGCGACAATCCCGAGGATATCAAACGGATTCTGATTCCGGCGATGGATGGGACCCAGATACCCTTGAGCGAGGTGGCCGACATCGATTATGCCAAAGGTGCACAGATGATTCGCAGCGAAGATACCTTTCTGGTCGGTTATGTTATTTTTGACAAACTGGAAGGACAAGCCGAGGTAGACGTGGTCGCTCAGGCAAGCAAAGTTTTGCAGGACAGGTTGGATGCCGGAACGCTGAAATTGCCTGCAGGGGTTACCTACAAGTTTGCCGGGAACTATGAAAACGAGATTCGGGCAACCAAAAGGCTCTCTTTGGTCATTCCGATCAGTCTGATCCTGATTTTGCTACTGCTGTATTTCCAGTTCAAGTCGGTGACAGCCTCGTTTATTCACTTTTCCGGTGTTTTTGTGGCTTTTGCAGGAGGATTCATCCTGTTGTGGCTTTACGGTCAGGGATGGTTTCTGGACTTTTCCATAGCAGGCGTCAACTTGCGGGATCTTTTCCAGATGCACCCCATCAACCTGAGTGTCGCGGTTTGGGTGGGCTTCATCGCACTGTTTGGCATCGCTACCAACGATGGGGTGATTATGGGAACCTATATTCATCAGGTTTTTGAAGACAGACAGCCCTCCACAGTCCACGATGTACGTGAAGCCGTCGTCTCAGCCGGCAAGAAAAGGGTGCGTCCCGCCATGATGACCACTGCTGTGGCTGTCATAGCCTTGCTGCCGGTACTTTCTTCCACCGGAAAAGGGGCGGAAATCATGGTTCCCATGTCCATTCCGACTTTTGGTGGAATGATCATCCAAGTGATGACCATCTTCGTCGTGCCGATTTTTCAATCCATGTGGAGAGAAAATGCCGTACAGCGTATAATGAAAAAGGACAAACAACATACTCTTGATTCGAAATGAAAACATCGATTTATAAAACAATCGCATTGACATATGTGACCTTGCTTTGGCCGTTTGTTGCATTTGCCCAACAGCCCGATTCCTTGGACCGTTATCTTGAAACGGCGGCAAAAAACAACCCGACGGTGATGCAACGCTTCAACCAATATCAGGCGGCACTGCAGAAAGTTCCTCAGGTGGGTGGTCTGCCTGATCCTCAACTGGATTTGGGCGTTTTTCTCAGCCCGATGGAGTTGGTCGGTGGCAATCAGGTGGCCGATATCAAGCTGATGCAAATGTTTCCGTGGTTTGGCGTTATCCGAAATGCCAAGGACGAAATGAGCCTGATGGCAAAAGCCGGATTTGAGACTTTCAGGGATGCCAAGCTTCAGGTTTGTTACGATGTGCAGCGTACGTGGTACGAGGTCTATGCCGTCCGACGGAAAATCGAGCTGTCGGAGAAAAATGCGGAGTTGCTGAAGAGCCTGGAACGTCTGGCTTTGGTTCGGTTCCGATCGGCAGCCGTCCCTGGCGGAAATCTTGCTTCGGATGGCGGTATGTCCGCTGGAAAAGAAACAGTAACAGCTTCGGGCTCTTCGGGCATGGGCTCGATGGGGGGAAACGCCAGTCCGGCGGTGACTGCTCCGGCCCGATTCTCCGGAACCACTTCCATGAGTTCCTCTTCTGGTAGTTCAGGCCTTGCCGATGTCTACAGGATCCAAATGGAAATCTATGATCTGGAAAACAGCCTGGCGTCGTTGCGAAACGAGGAGCAAGTGATTCTGGCCCGATTCAACAGTTTGCTGAACAGACCATTCGAAACGCCCGTCTTCACCCCCGAAAGCTTGCCGGCCGAGCCTCTGGAACCGACTTACCTGACTACTTCCGACAGTCTTTTTACCGGAAATCCTATGTTGGGCATGTTGCAGTACGAGAAACAATCCCTTACGGCCAGAGCTAGGATGCAAAGAAAAATGGGACTTCCGATGCTGGGAGTCGGACTGAATTATTCCCTGGTCAACAAAAACGGGATGTCTACCTCGGCCATGAACGGACAGGATATGATCATGCCCATGGTGACGTTGAGCTTGCCCATATACCGCAGGAAATACAAGGCTATGCAGTCCGAAACCGAATATCTGAAATCGGCTTCCGACTTGGATCGTGTGGCTGTCGCAAATGCCTTGAAGGCCGAATACTACGAGGCCGTGCAACTGTATAACGATGCAGGGAGGCGAATGAAGCTGTATGAAAGCCAGAGTCGGCTGATAAAAAAGATCCTGGACATTTCCACCAAAGCCTTCTCCTCCTCGACTTCCGGTTTGACCGATGTTCTGTTGGTCCGTCAGCAACTACTGGATTATGAGATCAAGCAGGTGGAAGCCGTTGCAGATTACAACAAGGCCGTTGCATGGATAAAAAGATTGATTCCAAACCCTTAACAGCATATTTAAAAGACACAATATGAAAAAAATGATTTCAAACAACTATGTCCGTTACGGACTTTTCATACTGGCCGGTATTTTCCTTGGTTGGTGGATGTTCCATTCGCCTAAGGAGGCCATGGAAGCACACAATCATTCGGACAGTGTTGCAGAATCCGAAGTCTGGACTTGTTCGATGCACCCTCAAATCCGGATGGACAAACCTGGCAAATGCCCGATCTGTGGCATGGACCTGATACCTGTAGCCCGCAAATCCGGTGCTTCCATAGATTCTACGGCTGTCCTTTTCAGCAAGGAAGCGGCCGAACTGGCCAATGTGTCCACCTCCACGGTCCGCTTTCAGGAACCGGTCAAGGAAGTCAGGCTTTATGGGAAAGTGCAGGCCGATGAACGCCTCCAACAAAATCAAGTGGCTCACCTTTCGGGAAGAATTGAAAAATTGCTGGTGAATTTTACCGGAGAACCCGTTCGAAAAGGGCAGTTGCTTGCCGTTCTTTATTCTCCCCAGTTGGTTACGGCACAACAGGAGTTGCTGGAGGCATCCAAGAGTAAGGAATCACAACCTGAGATATACGAAGCAGCCAAAGACAAGCTTCGGCAATGGATGTTGTCTCAAAGTCAGATTTCCCAGATTGAAAGGTCGGGTCGGGTGAAAACCGATTTCGAGATTTATTCCAACACGACAGGGATTGTCACGGCAAAGCGGGTGAATACGGGTGACTATGTTTCGGAAGGTGCTGTCTTGTTTGATGTGGCAAACCTCTCGAATGTCTGGGTACTGTTTGATGCCTATGAAAGCGATCTGCCTTTCCTTAAGGTTGGCAACAGCATCTCGTTTCGGCTGCAAGCCATACCTGAAACTCTTTTTTCTGCCAAGATCCGTTTCATCGATCCGGTCATCGATCCGGTCAGCCGTGTGGCCAAGGTTCGCGTGGAAGTCGGTAATGCAGGCGGAAAACTAAAGCCTGGAATGTTTGCCACCGGTATGGTGAAAGCCAGCCTGGATGAAATTAAGGATAAGCTGGTGGTGCCAAGGTCGGCCGTTTTATGGACAGGAAAGCGCTCCATTGTGTACGTCAAGTTGCCCGGTACGGAAGATATCCGTTTCAAGATGCGGGAGATTGAACTTGGCCCGATGTTGGGAAACAGTTACGTTGTGCTCCGTGGGCTTTCCCAGGGGGAGGAAATCGTCACGGACGGGGCTTTCAGCGTGGATGCTGCCGCACAATTGGACGGGAAGCCAAGTATGATGAACCATGCTGAGAAATGAAGAGTCTCTGGCTTATAAAAAGCAAAGCACCTGCAAATTTCTGTTTGCAGGTGCTTTGTTTTTCAGGAGAAGGAATTCTTGGTCTTCAGTCCGCGTCCTTCCATTTTTTACAAGGTCAGCTTCCCCGTCTTTTTGCCAAATTCGTTGCAACGGGTGGAAACTTCTATTTGGCTTCCTTTTTTCAAATTCGGCAATGAAACTTCTACCACCTGCGACAGATTGGAGGATTGTTCTTTAGGTTGAATTGTTTGAACGGCTTTCCCATCGATACGGATGATAATCTGGTCGATGTAATGGGTCTTGACATCTTTTACCTTGTGAATGGCTTCAATTTTTAATTTACCGTTCAAATAAGTCAAGTTTACTTTTTTTGCCGGGTCTGCCTTGACGGCCGAGCTGGCTATTAAAAGGACTGCGATTGTGAATAAGAACTTTTTCATAACTGCTGTTTTATGTGAAAAAATAGAAATAGAGCATGATGATGGCATGAGAACCGACAAGGCTGCCGGCCCAGATGGCCAGTTTCTTGTGTAAATGCCATTTTGCCTTTGGCTTTATCACTCTCAATCCAGTCAGGAAGACGAAGATGAACAAGACAAGTGCCGCCAGGCTTAAATAAATGGCTGCATCCCAAAGAATCTGATAAGTATCCATATTTTTAGATTTTGATGACAACGGTTGCTACCAACAAAGAAGAAAAGGCTGTAATTGCTGCCGCCCTATGATATGGCACCAGTTTGGCATTGTCTTCCAGCATCCCGGCCAGAATGTTGGTGGTCAGCATGCTTGCTATGTGCACCAACGACAATGCTTTGTGGATGTTCAGGGCAGTAAGCCCCCCAGCCCTGTCCTTCATGGCAGGAGGAGAAAAAAGTCCCAGTCCCAGGGAGGTGACGTAGGAGACATTGGTCAGCCCTACAAAAGCTTCATGTGCACTTTTGGAGTGATCTTTGCCACTGTATAGCCTTTGTCCAGTTATTCCCGACCCTATCATGCCTGCCAAAGAAACTAATCCGGCTATCTGGTGCAATTGGTTCATCCTGTAACGAATGTCCATTTCCCGATCCCGGCCTTCCTGTGTCAATGGAAAAGAACCTGTTTTTCGTAGGAGTCCGTTTTCACCCCATAAGATTTTCTGTGTGAAAAGGTAGTGGTTTGGAAGCAACGTTCGGATGGAGGAGTCCTGACTTGTCTGAATCGTGTTGACAAAAGCCATGGAATCCGAAACGACCTGTACTGCTTCTGTTCCACCGGAAAGGCTATCGGCCCTGGCCACAGAAGGTCCTTGCGCAAACAGTTCCAATGCTAAAAGGAAGAAGATCGTGATAAAGCTTGTTCTTTTCATACATATCTGGGTTTTATCCGATGACAAACAAGTAATGGGCAGCTTTATTGAAACGTGTTCCAAAAAAGGATCCGAACAAATATAACAGGAAAAACGGAACGGTTGTTATTTCTTGAAAGGTTTTTGTCCCGAAAGCCAGGATTTGACCATATCTGTTGAACTTTTGACACTACTGCCCCGAATCGCCAATCCGGGCAGCACCTTTGCGTTGGGACAAAGATTTTTGATGTCGCGTTCGCTGTTTCCCATTCCGCTACCTTCGTGTGTGCAGTATGGAACAATGGTTTTTCTGGAAAAATCATAGGATTCCAGAAACGTATAGACTGCCATCGGCATCGTTCCCCACCAATTGGGATAACCCAGATAGATTACATCATAGGAATCCATGCTCCCAACGGTATCTGTCAGTTCAGGTCTGGCATTTTCCCTCTTTTCTTTCTGGGCAACAACTGTTGTTTCTGTATAATCTCCAGGATAGGCCTTTACTGTCTCGATCTGAAACATGTCGCTTCCCGTTAGTTCCTGGATTTTATTTGCCACTACTTCCGTATTTCCGATGGAGAGGTTGACAATCCTGCCTTCCATGTAATTGTTCCCTTTACGCGAAAAGTACGCGATAAGACTTTTTGAGTTTGCCATTTTACTTTTTTATTTGATTCTGTCTGCTAAACAACCGTCGAACTTCCTTATTTTTTTAACATTCCTGTTTTTTTCAACCATTTCATGACCTCGTTCCCGGCTGCATTTACCTGGCTTCCTTGTATAGGCAGTCCATTCAGGACAGTTGATTTTGGACACAGTTTTCGAATGTCTGCTTCGCTGCGTCCCATGCCACTGCCCTCATGTGTCATGAATGGCACGATGGTCTTGCCGGACAGGTTGTAACCGGACAGGAATGTTCGCACGGGCGGAGCAATGGTGCTCCACCAACAGGGAGAACCCACAAAAATTACGTCGTATTTACTGATATCCTGTAATTTTGTTCTCAAGGCCGGTTTATAATTTGAATCCACTTCTTTTCTGGCCTGATCCACCACCGCCTTGTATTCTTTAGGATAGGCTTTGACCGTTTGAATTTCGAAAAGATCGCCTCCCGTATCTTTCTGGATTTGTTTTGCGATGACCTGAGTGTTGCCACTGTAGGAATAGTATACAATTAAAACCTTCTTTGCCTTTGTGGTGGACTGTGCTTGAATACCCATGCCTGCAAACAGCAGCAGAGTGATCACGATCAAATGGACTCTTGTTTTCATACTCGTTAATTCAAATTTATAGTCTGTTTATTACTCATTCAGGCATCACTTCGTTCAGGCAGCGAAGGGCATTCAGTGTCCGGGGATAACCAACATACGGCAACAACTGGGTAATGACACTCAGCAATGTGACTTTGTTGTTGCCAACCGTTAGATTGCCAGCGATGTGTCCTTTCAGTTGTGACTCGCATCCGCCCAACGACAAAATCATGGAGAAGGTGATCAGTTCGCGTTTTTTCACATCCAGGCCTTTACGTGTATAGAAGTCACCGAAGCAGTTATCAGACAAAAACTTCTGAATGTGCAGCTGGTTTTCGGGAGATTCTTTATACATCCTATCAATCGTTTCCCCGAATAGAACTTTCTGCAGTTCCAACCCTTTTTCAAAACGATTCTTGGGCGAGGTGGTGGACCGAGCTTCCAGTGGCAGCTTTACGCCGTGCTGGGTCAGCACTTCGTTTGTGATATGAACGAAATCGATCACTTTTGCCATTCCTACATAAGGAACCGATTGATATAGGATTTCTTTGGCCTCTATGGGAGTGACTCCCACGTTCAGCGCTGCGCCAAGCATGACACGGTACTCAAATACCGCCTGGCTGGCAATGGTTGAAGACAGAATCATCATCAAACGGGTTTTGGTGTCCAGATTTCCGTAGTTTAAGACTTCGTCAAAGGCGAAGTTATCGAAAATCTCAATTAGTTCGGGATCTGTAACTTTTAAAGTTGATTTATAACCGGGGAAAAGCCCCTCATGATTTAGAATGGCTGCCTTGGTCAGTCTGGGCTCTCTTGCCGGTTTTATTTCTGTCTTCATTTCTGCATTTTTATTTGTACGAAGCCGTATAGATCGAAACACAGTCTTCCTTGCTTAGCTGTATTCGATCAAACAGAAACAATCCGCCCATTGTATCCTTGGCGTTGACGGCGAATTTTTCGAACTCATCGGGTGTAATACCGTAATCGGACATTTTGAGGTCTGCTACACCGCAATCTTCCTGCAATTTAATCAGCGCTGCAATGAAGTCCATCGGATCCCCGGCGTCAGAATTGCCCATGGCCCTGGCCATGTTTACAAAACGATCGTCGCATACGTGTTTGTTGATAAAGTGGGTGAAGTAGGCTTTGCTGATCATAATCAAACCGGCGCCGTGCGGCAATTCCTGATGGTAGGCTGACATGGCATGTTCCAAAGAATGTTCGCTTGTGCAACGGCCGACACACATGACCGAACCTGAAAGTGTATTACCGAAAGCGACCCTTGTCCGTGCATGAAGGTCGTGTCCATCTTTTACTGTTCTGGGTAGATTGTAAGCAATATTTTCAATGGCAGTGAGTGCATACATATCGCTCATCAGATTGCTCCCGTTTGATATAAAACCTTCAACGCTGTGGAATAGTGCATCAAAACCCTGATAGGCTGTAAACCGGGGAGGAACGGTCAGCATCAGTTCGGGGTCAACGATGGCCAACACCGGAAACAAAGATGGATGAACAAATCCGGTTTTTTCATGTGCTTCTTCATGGGTGATTACACAGCCGGGATCTGTTTCAGAGCCTGTTCCTGCCGTTGTGGTGATGGCGACAATCGGTAATGGCTGGTTTGCCAGTGCCTTGCCCTTTCCTGTGCCGGAAGGAATGTAATCCCAGTAATCGCCATCGTTGGTGGCCATTACGGCGATGGCTTTAGACGCATCCATCACACTGCCGCCTCCCAGTGCTACGATGAAATCGCAATCGTTTTCTTCGGCTACGGAGCCTCCGGCCATGACGGTTGATTTCAACGGGTTGGCTTCTATTTGATCGAACAGGACAAAGTCTACTCCGGCTTTATGCAACTGTTCCTCTGTACGGGCCAGGTACCCGTTGGTTTTGGTCGACTTGCCGTTCGATATTATCAGCAAAGCCTTCTTGCCGGGGAGAGGCTGTGCGTGTAAATTGTTCAGTTCTCCTGCACCGAACATGGTACGGGTAGGAACATACATATCGTAATTCATTCTTGTTTCCATTATTTGTAAAATCAATAGTTTCGGGATACTTGTTTTTTATTTTTTGATGAATTTGTTTTCACGAGCGCTGTAACGCGGCCCTATATTCGGATATTTTCTGACAATCCTTTCAATTTCTTCCAGATCCTTTGCTGTAAGCTCCAGATCAACAGCACCTGTATTTTCTTCCAGATACTTTCTGCGCTTTGTTCCAGGAATCGGAATGATGTTGTCGTTTTGTGCCATAACCCATGCAATGGCCAACTGGGCTGGTGAGCAGTTCTTGCTTTCTGCTGCTTCTGCAAAAGCAGCAGAAAGTTTCTGGTTATTGTCCAGAAATTCTCCTTGGTATCTTGGTAGATTTGCCCGAAAATCAGTAGGGGCAAGAGCTTTCACATCCAGTTTATTGGTAATCAGTCCACGACTTAATGGTGCAAATGGGACGAACGTGATGCCAAGCTTTTGGGTTAAGGGCAGTATTTCTTCTTCCACTCCTCTGGTAAGTAATGAATATTCGCTTTGTACTGCTGATATCGGATGAACTGCATGTGCTTTTCTCAAGTCTTCGGCAGTACATTCGCTTAATCCCAGATAACGGATTTTCCCTTCCTTTACCAGTTCAGACATGGCTCCGACCGTTTCCTCCACCGGTACATTGGGATCGACCCGATGCGCATAGTAAAGATCGATGGTTTCAATTTTCAGGCGTCTGAGGCTATCTTCCACTGCCTGGCGCATCCATTTTGGAGAAGCGTCTACATACGTTTCGCCTCCAACAAAAACATCTCCGCTGCCATCTTTGAGACGGAATCCGAATTTTGTTGCAATAAATATCTTGTTGCGGTTTGGTGCCAACACTTTGGATATCAGTTCTTCATTCGCACCGTTTCCATAGATGTCTGCCGTATCCCAGAAATTAATGCCAAGTTCTAAAGCACGCTGCAGTGTTGCAATGCTTTCTTTGTCGTCTGCCTTGCCATAGGCTGCACTCATTCCCATACAGCCCAGGCCTACTGCGGATAATTTTTCTCCTGTTTTTGCCAATTCTTTATACTTCATGATTCTATTCCTCCATTTTTAATTGTATGATTTTTTCCATTCATTGGGATCGATACTTCCTTTAAAAACATCTCAGCCTTTTTAATGTTTTTAAGATCTTTAACCAAAGTTCGTTCCTTTATTTCTGTGGATTTTATACTTGTTTCATGCGGTCATACCGCTTTACCCATATCAAAAGCCTTATTCATGGCATCGCTCTTTTTGATGTCTCCTATGTTCCAGGCTCCGGTTCCATAAATGATTCCTTTTTCTTCCGCTCCTTCCAGACAAGAGGTGAAACCTCTGAATTCTTCCAGAGTCCTCTCCATGGCCCGATGGCTTTCATCGGCTGCTGTTACGATGAAATAAAAATCCTTGTTGTTGATTTCAGTGTAGCGGGCACAGGTTCGGTCGATCAGGGTTTTCATCTGACCGCACATGGTGTAGAAATAAACGGGTGTTGCCATTACGATCACATCGGCTGCAACCATTTTATCCAGAATCTCAGCCATGTCATCTTTCTGAGAACAACTTCTTTTGCCATTGATGCAAACCCCGCATCCACTGCAGTAGCTGATCTTCCTATCCTTTAGAAAGATTTTTTCCACGTTGTGTCCGGCCTCTTGTGCCCCTGATGCAAACTGATTGCAAAGCAGATCGGAATTGCCACCCCTTCGTGGGCTGGAGGATAGTATTAAAACATTCTTACTCATTTTATCCTGGTTGTTCGTTTGTTTTCATTTCATTGTTGGACAAGCTGATTTTTCAATACAGTTTTTCCGGTGCAAAATTGTTTCCAATTATCCAATGGATGTTTATACCAATTACGGATATACATACCATTTTTACGGATATGGTAAATTACGGATTTTTTTGTAAAGAAGAGCATTATCTTTGCTGCAGATTTTAAACGGAATACGCTATGGATGAACTTTTAAAGCTGGATAATGTTTGCCAATACAATGCATTGATGGGGCAGGAAACGTTGCACCCTTTGGTGAGTGTAATTGATTTTTCCAAGGTGAAACCTCAGGAACATGTTCGTATGAACCTAGGTTTCTATACCGTTTTTCTAAAGGAGGTCAAATGTGGCGATATCCGGTACGGACGCAACAATTACGATTATCAGGAAGGAACTCTTGTCTTCATTGGGCCGGGACAGGTTATCGGCATAGAACGGAAGGGTGAGCCTTTCCAGCCCCAGGGCTGGGCATTGCTGTTTCATCCGGACTTGATTCGGGGAACTTCACTGGGACAGCATATCAAGAATTACACTTTTTTCTCCTATGAAGTGAACGAAGCCCTGCACCTTTCGGAGCAGGAGCGGGAACTGGTGATCGATTGCTTCTCTAAAATTGAGTATGAGCTGAAACACGCCATAGACAAGCACAGCAAAACGTTGATTGCAACAAATATCGAACTGTTTCTCAACTACTGCGTACGGTTTTACGACCGCCAGTTTATTACTCGCGACAATGTGAACAAAGGCATTCTGGAAAAATTTGAAAGTTTACTGGATACCTATTTTCAATCGGAGAGGCCGCAAACGATAGGACTGCCATCGGTAGGATATTGTGCCGAGCAATTGAACCTGTCGGCCAATTATTTCGGAGACCTGGTCAAAAAGGAGACAGGAAAGTCCGCACAAGAATATATTCAGTTGAAAATTATTGATATTGCCAAAGAAAAAGTGTTCGATACCAGTAAATCGATCAGCGAAATTGCCTATGAACTGGGCTTCAAATATCCTCAGCATTTCAGCCGCCTTTTCAAGTTGCGGGTAGGGTATTCCCCCAACGAATATCGGTTGAGGAATTAAACGAGCCTTTAATAAATCTGTTCCCCCAGAGCTATTCGCAGTTTTTGAAAGTGTACCGTGTAATCGATTTTTGTTTTGAAGAGGGCCAGTTTGCTTTCCGATAAGGAGGTATCGCTGTCCAGTAAATCCAGATTGGTGATGGTTCCGGCCCTGTAACTTACTTCTGCCAGACTGTAGGCTTGTATAGCCTGTTGAAGCTGAAGTTCAGATTGTTTTACTTTTTTCAGGGCCGCTTCGGCATTGGCTCGGCTTTCCACTATTTCGTTGGTGATGTTGCGGCGTGTCAGTTCTGTTTCCTGTTGATTTCCTTCCAGGTCGGCGTTGGCCTGGATTTTCGAATATTTCGAACGGTTTGCATCAAAAAGCGGCACTTTTAAACCCACACCGACTGAATAATTCATTTTCCCTGTGTCGTTGAATTTCGAATTGAGATACCCGTTTTTGAATCCACCCAAAGCGTTGAAATTGAGTGACGGATTGTTTTGCACCTTAATCACATCCATTCGTGATTTTGCAATTTCTTCTTTCTGACGGGCCATTTTCATTTCATTTCGGTTGGCAAAGGCTATGCTGCACAAAGAATCGATCGGAAGTATTTTTTCCTGAACCATAATTTCCTTTTTCAATAGAACCGGATGGTCCTGTGGCTTTCCCAAATAGGAGTTCAGTTGACTGATCTGTACCTGCAACGCTGTCTGCAAATCGGTTTTTTGGTTTTCGATGGCGGACATTCGTACTTTGGTGGTCATGATGTCGTACTGGGTTGCTGAACCTGTCGCCGTTTTCTTTTGTACAAACTGAAGATGTTCTTTCAGCGTGTTCAATTGCTCTTCCTTGATTAGGATTGCTTCCTGTAAGTAGCAAATGGTGTAGTAATTTCCCATCACCGCCATCGACAATTGCTGCTTGGTCTGATCAACGGTGAGCTGGACCATTTCCTTGCTTTTCTGGTTGAAAACCACATTTTTGGATGTCTTCCCGAAATCGTATATATTTTGGTTTACGGAGATGGTGGCATTGTAAACATTCTCTGGATACAGTTGAAGTGTCTCTCCACCGAAAGGTATGGTGGTAACCGGTCCAATCCTGTTGAATGATGTTGAAAAACTGACATCGGGCAGATAGGCTGTTTTCGACAGACCGATTTTAGCATCGGCCGAGTTCAACTCTTTTTCCACTTTTTTAAGGGTGGGGTATGTGTTTACAACCGTATTGAGTATACCCGAAAGCGTCAACGAGTCGCTTGTTGCATTTTGCCCATACACCAGAGCCATGGGAGCTGAAAAAAACAAGATAAAAGTATTTCGTAAATGTTTCATTTTCTTGTGGTTTGAATGGATGCTTTTTGTGCCATTTTCTTTTTTGAATGCATCAGAATGATTGGAATAAAACTGATTGAAGTGATAAAAGCTGCTATCAGGAAGTCGTCATTGATTCCCTGAATATAAGATTGAGCGCTGACATGTGACAGGATCAGGCTCTGGCTTTGTTTGGCTGCCGTGGCAACCGACGCGCCTGCATTGTGCTGGATGTATGTGGCCAGGTTGCGTGCCGTATTCTGGAAAATTTGAGAATTGGACTGGATGGCACCTCCAAAGACCTGGGCATGGAAATTGACACGTTCCGTAAGCAGGGTCGATAGCAAGGCTACTCCCAGGCTACCGCCAATCTGTCGGACAGTATTGGTGATTCCAGAAGCCTGGGCCATTTTATCTCCGGGAATGGTTGAGAGTGACAGGGTGCTTATCGGAGTAAAAATCATGCCCATGCCCAGTCCCCGAATGTACAGCGAGGTCATCACAAACGAATGTTCCGTCAGGAACGATAGGTTTGAATTCAGGTAGAAACTGAAAATCAGTAATCCGATACCTATAAATAAAGGAATCTTTGCGTTTACTTTATCTGAAAACCTGCCGACCAATGGCGACATGAAGCCTTGTATGATCCCGACAGGCAAGAATACTGCACCCGACTGCAATGCCGTGTAACCCATGGAATTCTGCAGATAAAGGGGGAGCAGGAATGTGCTGCCGAACATGCCCATGCCGAAGACCAGCATAATGGCATTTGCCAATCCGAAATTATGATTTTTCAGCAAACGCAGGTCGAGCAAGGGATTTTCCGTGGTGAATTCCTGTATTAAGAAGACTGTCAGGGCTATTCCTGAAACCGCAAAGCAAAACAAAATGTAGGGTGCCGACCAGCCAGCCGAATTGGTTGCTGCATTTCCTTCCGATAAGGCATAAAGCAACACAGGGAGGAAGATGATGACCGATATGAATCCTACATAGTCAAACTTGCGGACATTCGGATGAATAAACTCACGTTGAATGATGACAGTCAATATGAGCGCAATAATTCCTACCGGCACATTTACATCAAAAATCAATTGCCAGCTGAAGTTGTCGACCAAATAGCCGCCGATAAGCGGTCCAAATGAAACGGAAGCGGCTGAAGCAATGGACCAGAAGCCAAGTGCCAGCCCACGTTGACTCAGCGGAAACTCGCGTGTAATGATGGCCATGCCCAGCGGCTGAACCATACCTGCGCCCAGTCCTTGTATGATTCGCGAAAGAATCAGGGTTGTTTCGTTGTCCGATAAGCCACATAGTAAAGAGCCGAGCGTAAAGAGAAACAGTCCCCAGAAGTAGACCTTCTTGTATCCGAATTTGTCGGCCAGCCATCCGGAAGTCGGCAACATGGCGGCCATGGCCAGCATGTAAGCCGTAATCACCCATTGAATGGTCGATAAACCGACTCCGAACGACGACATGATTTTGGGCAAGCTCACGTTCACAATGGTGCTGTCAAGTACCGCCATGAAAGTGCCAAGCATCACGTTTCCCAGTACAAACCACTTGTAGAGTGGGCTTTTGGGATGGTAAAGTGAATCACGGCTTCGTATTTTACGACGAAGTCTGTGCATTTTAGAAACTTTTCTCATCCTTTACTTAATGATTTTGACTACAGCCGACATCCCTGTCATCATACGGAATGAAGATGGTTTTTCTCCGTTTTCGGCCCCGTCAATGGATATCTTTAAAGGTATGCGCTGTGTAACTTTTGTAAAATTGCCGGACGCATTGCTGGGTGGAATAAGTGAAAATTGTGAGGCTGTAGTAGACCCCATGACATAGATTTTACCTTTGAACGTGATGCCAGGATAGGTGTCGATCGTAAATTTGGCATTCTGACCGATATGCAGGCGGCCTACTTTTGTCTCCTCCAGATAGACCATCAACCAGAATCTTGAGTTGTTGTTAATCGTATAAATGGATTGTCCTGGATTGGCAATATCACCCGAAAGCAACCAACGTTTAGCAACAATTCCATTTACCGGAGCGTACAAACGGGTATTTTTCAACTGCGTATTGATTACGTCGATTTGAGCCTGTGAGGAGGTGACCGAAGTTTCGGCACTTTCTATCTGGGTTTTTGAAACCGAAGTCTGTGCCTGTGCTGCGACATACTGGGCTTTTGCCGTTTCGAGTGCCTTTTTAATGTGGTCGTATTGTTCCTGGGTCAGCACACCCCCTGTCAATTGAGTTCTGGCGCGGTCAAAATCTTCTTTTGTACGTTCGACATTGATTTTCAGAACGTCTATGTTCTTTACATCGTATTCGTATTTTGCTTCTGCCTGTGCTTTTCCTGCCTGGGTTTGTAGCTTCGCAGCCATGACCTGTTGTTTCTGGGCGAGCAAGTCGCTGCTGTCAAGTTCGGCGAGGAGCTGCCCTTGTACGACAGAATCCCCTTCTTCGACGTAAATCTTATTGATTCGTCCCATGATTTTTGGACTGACAGTGACCACATCGGAAGAAATAAATGCATCGTCTGTTTTTATGTAATGGATGTAATCTATATACCAGTAAATTCCACCTGTGATGACAGCCAATGTAACGATGACCAGTGGAATGTATTTCCTTAAATCTTTTTTCTTCTTAACCATACCTGCTAAATTTTAATAATCCTATAAATACCTGTTATTGAAAACCCTTATTTTCACAAATTGTTTTTTCCGAATGCGAATCCAACATGATTTCAGTCAATAAATCGCGTAAATTTTGTGTTGAATCCAGCATTGTCTTGATTTTTTGCAGATCGAGTGCTTTGATCCGCTCTCGCATATCCTGACTGATTTTCTGTTTTATTGCTATAAGATCCTTTCTTCCTTTCTCTGTCAGTTTTATGTTTATGACACGTCTGTCATTCGGGTCGAAAAGCCGTTCTGCCATATTTTCGGCAATGAGCTTGTCTACCTTGGCCGTCACATGTGGCTTGGGCATCTTTAATTTACAACCGATTTCAGACATTGACATTTTCTCCCTATGGCTAAGGACAGCCATGATATATAAAGATCCCAGGTTTAGATTTGTATTTGTCCGTATGGAACGTGTCAGGCTGATTGTCACTAACGGATGCATATAAAACAGATTTTCAATAATTTTATCGATGGTGATCTCTTCTTTTTCGTCCATGATTTTGTTCATTTTTAAAATGGTTACAAAAGTATAACTATTTAGTTTATGTAACTATCTTTTGGGCATATTTTTTCTATGGCTATTCAAACTTTATTTAAATCCGTTAGGGGTATCCTGAATTATTCGTGTCTATAGAATAGTCTCAGGATCGACCATACGAATACCGACTTGTTACTGTATACGCCTTTTGACCTAGAAAATCAGGGATATTCAACCAACCATGAGCTAAAAACACATTCGCCAATAAAAACAAAAAAATATGAGGCCAGGACTTCCGGTTTGTCTGTCGCTTGTCTTTTTCTTACTTAACATGTATTGCTTTCGAACAGCAGCACAACAAAGCGTTGATGACCGTTTGTATGGTGCCGGTGGTGATGAATTTCCCGCCTCCGCTGTAAAGCCGGTTCCGGGTGATAAAACATTGCTTGGTTCAAAATACCTTGATCCGAAAGTCTCAATAGAGGAACGAATCAGCGACCTGATGTCCAAAATGACCGACCAGGAAAAGATTTATATCTTTTATGGTGGAGGTAAAATGTCTACAGGCCGGTTTGAACGTCTTGGCATACCCACAATCGGTATGGCCGACGGTCCCCAGGGTGTTCGTCTGGATCAAGGACAGGCTACCGGTTTCCCTGCCGGTATAGCGATGGCCTCTACATGGAATACCTCGCTTGTTCAGAAAATAGGGAAAGCTATCGGAGAAGAATGTCTGGCATATAACCGACGTATTATTCTCGGACCAGGAGTCAATATGATGCGTTCGCCGCTTGGTGGCAGAAATTATGAGTATTTTGGTGAGGATCCTTTATTGACTGGAAAAATTGCTGCGGCCTACATAAGGGGTACTCAATCTGTGGGCGTGGCTTCGTGTCCGAAGCATTGGGTGCTCAACGATCAGGAAGTTCGCCGGAATACCATTAACATTGACTGTGATGAACGTGCACTTCATGAGATTTATGCACAGCCATTTGAAATCATGCAACGTGATGCACAACCATGGGCGGCTATGACATCAAACAGCATGGTATCTGGCGAATATGCTTCTGAAAGCAAGTCTTTGTTGGAACAGCTTCTTTTTAAGGAAATCGGTTTTGACGGTGTCATTATTTCGGATTGGATGGCCGTTCACGACGAGGATAAAGCCATCAATGCAGGATGTACGCTCATTATGCCAACAGTCCGTAATGAAGCCAAGGCTGCAGAAATTGCCGAACGAATGAAAAAGGAAATTCTGTCCCGGGAAATGATAGATGAAGGAGTCAGACGAATGTTGCGGCTGTACTATAGAGTTGGAGCTTTTGACGTGCCAAAACAGGGAGCAGCCAATACTCCAGCACATCAGCAACTGGCAAGAGAGGCAGCAACGGAGGCTATCGTGTTATTGAAAAACAAAGGAAATATCCTTCCTCTTTGTGCAAATAAGTTGAAAAAAATAGCTGTAATTGGGCCGAACGCGGATTTTTATCATACCATGGCCGATGGCTCCAGGCTTTTGGACAAAGGCGGTTCGGGGGCAGTTCGTCCGCCATACGAGATTACACCATTGGCCGCTTTAAAAAAGGCGTTGGGTGATAAAATCATTTATGTACCAGGGTATACTTTCGCTACCGGCACTCAAGTTTCCATTAACGATATTTCATCGGCAGTGGCAGCTGCCCGTAAGGCAGATGTCGCCATCCTTTTTGCTGGTATCAATCACCAGCTGGATGGTGAAGGAAGAGGTTGGGATAGTGAAACATTCAATGACAAAAAAGATCTGGAATTGATTGGCCCACAAAAAGAACTGATCGAAGCAGTGCTGCAAGCCAACCCAAAGACCATTGTCGTTTTGGCCAATGGATCTCCGGTATCCCTGGAATCGTGGAATGAGAAGGTTCCTGCCATTGTTGAAGCCTGGTATGGAAATCAGGAATCAGGCAATGCCATCGTCGATGTCTTACTTGGCAAAGCAAATCCTTCGGGAAAACTTCCCTGCACATTTGCCAAAAATCTGCAAGATTACCGCGTTCATCAATTTGATACCTTATGTTGGCCGGGAACAGGTAAAAATGGACAGATGAAGTATAAAGAATCGATTTGGATAGGCTACAGATGGTTTGATCGTGCGAAGGTTGAGCCATTCTATCCTTTTGGACATGGGCTATCGTATACCAGTTTCTCGTACGATAAAATGACCGTGAGGCAAAATCCCCGATGGAGCAGATACACCATAAATGTAAAACTTCGAAACACAGGTAAGATAGCGGGGAAGGAAGTTGTTCAATTTTACGTAATCCCACCGCGGCAAAAGGGATTGGAACGTCCTGAAAAGGAACTGAAAGCTTTTGTGAAAGTGGAGCTTGCACCCGGTGAAACGAAAATCGCTGTAGCCACTATGGACAAAAGGGCCTTTTCTTATTACGATGTCCCCACCAGATCCTGGAAAGTGATTCCGGGAACTTACACCATTGCCGCCGCCGGTTCATCAAGAGATATCCGTCTGCTAACAAGAATTTATGTAAAGTGATGGGATATAAACATTAAAAGACCGGCAATTCATAGGCAAATCCGGTCTGTGATTTGCTTTTTTCCTCTGATTTTCTTTACTGGTTCGGAGGTTTTATTGTGCTTATGTTAAATAGTCTATAGTTTTCAAATTTGGTGGATAAAATTGGTATACCAAATTAAGAATAAAATATATATTTGTGGTTTAGAACAAGAAAGAATCTAATATTAATGGAAGACACGGAAATAAATCGGAGAGATTTTATTAAAAAAATGGGTATGGCAGCAGGCAGCGGATTGCTACTTACCTCCTTTCCTTGGCTCCATTCATTGGCATCAGAAACACAAAAAGAGATGAAAGGAGAAAAAGCAAAGATTGCAATAATCGGAACAGGATCAAGAGGTCAGTTTCACATTAACAATCTGTTGAATGTTCCGCAGGCTGAGATAGTTGCGCTCTGTGATATCTATAAGCCCAACCTGGACATGGCGGCGGCACTTTGCCCGAAAGCTAAAAAATATACGGATTACAGAGACGTTCTGGCATCACCCGATGTCAAAGGCATATTGATTGCTTGTCCGCTTCATATGCATGCCCCCATCACGATTGCCGGACTGAAAGCCGGAAAGCATGTTTTCTGTGAAAAAGCGATGGCCCGCACTATGGATCAATGCAAGGAAATGTACGATACCTACAAGCAGACCGGAAAGGTGCTGTATATTGGTCACCAGCGGTTGTTTGACCCCAAATACATTAAAGCCTTTGAAATGATTCATAACGGCACGATCGGGGAAGTGGTGGGCTTGCGCAATTTCTGGTTCAGAAACAATGACTGGCGGAAGCCTGTACCAAACCCTTCTCTGGAAAAACAAATCAACTGGAGGCTGTACAAAGAGTATTCCGGTGGGCTAATGACCGAACTTGCTTGCCATCAGTTGCAACTTGGAACATGGGCTTTGAGAGCCCTGCCTGATTATGTGATGGGAAGTGGGGATATTACATTCTGGAAAGACGGGCGTGAAGTTTTCGACAATGTCAACGTGATTTATCATTATAAGAATGGAGTAAAGATGACCTTCGAGTCGATAATCTCCAATAAAATGTATGGTATGGGCGAAGAAATTCTCGGAAACAAAGGTACATTTGAACTGGATAAAGGAAAATATTATTTTGAAGACGTACAGCCTGCACCTGGAATACAACAGCTGGTTAATCAGATAGAACATAAAGTTTTTGACGTGGTGCCTGTTGCCGGGCCAAGTTGGGTTCCTGAAACCGCATCGGAAAACAAGGGGCTATTTATTGTTGATGATGTAAAGACACATGACGGATCAAGTTCGACCGGAGCCGCCGGAGACGGATCCGAAGAGCTGGTTGCCTCTTTCTGTGATTCTGTTATAACAGGGAAACCTGTTCCATCGTTGGTTGAAGAAGCTTACTATGCGGCCATTATGTCGTTGCTTGGGCTGAAGGCTATGGAAGAACGGCGTATTATTAATTTTCCGGATGAATATAAAATTCCATATTTAGATCACGCATAACAATGAAAGATATTCATTTTACAGCAAAAAGACAAAAAACGGAATTAACTATTTTCGGGATCTGTTTTCTTCTTTCGTTTATACTGAACGTTTATTCCATCATCGCATTCAAAACGGAATGGAGGGAATTGTATACTCAATTCTTTTGGGTGCTTTCTTTAAGTCTCGTTCTCTACGTTATCATTTCGTTGTTTCGTTTAATCTATTGGTTTGTGCGGTATAAGATTTTGTCGAAAAAGTAAGAGAAAAACAATAAAATGGGCTCTTATTCAAATTACTATGATTCTTCAAGACTCCTGCATGGCTCTCTGATGAATATTATGGGGACACGGCTGGATGTGCTTTTGATCGGTGTAAAAAAAGCGGAATCCGTGCAAATTTGGAGTGCAGTGGAAAAAGAGGTTGAGCGATTGGATAAGATGCTGAATAAATACGATCCGGAAAGTGAGCTGTTTGCCGTCAATGCATATGCCGCACAGCAACCAGTTCCTGTAAAGGATGAACTCTGGGCCATTCTGGAGGATTGCTGGCGATACTGGCAATTGACCATGGGCTATTTTGACATCAGTTTAAAAGACCTAAAATGCGTAAACCTTCAGAGAGAAAAACAAACGGTCTTTTTTCAAAATGATGCTGTCCAATTGGACTTAGGAGGGTATGCCAAAGGTTATGCGCTGGAGAAAATACGAAAGATTCTTCTTGCGAAAAAGGTAAGCCAGGCCTTTTTAAACTTTGGAAACAGCTCGGTTCTGGCCATGGGATCACACCCCCACGGAGAAAACTGGAAGGTCGGAATCCTGGATCCTTACGTTCCTGAAAAAGTGATTGGAACTGTGGAGCTGAACGACAATGCTATGTCGACATCTGGAAATATGCCGCAGCATTCGGCACATATCATCAATCCTCATACCGGCGAATACTCCAATGCGCGGAGGGTCGTAACCATAGTGGCAAAGAATGCCGTCGACGCGGAAGCTCTTTCGACTTCCCTAATGATTGCCGATGAGGACGTTACCCGGAAAATTCTGTCGAATTTTCAAATAGACCGAAATCTGATTTTTAACCTGTAAATGGAATTCTTAAATAGCCGGAACAGCAGATATAGTCAAACACACAGAAATACACACAATCTTAAATAAATATGCCAATGAATTCTAATGAAAACTCGCGCCGAAAGTTTCTTAAGGAAGCTTTTTTGCTTTCGGTCGCAGCTGCAGTGCCTTCGCAGATTACCAAGGCAGCAGAAAAAAAAATCCGGCCTTCAGAAAAGAAAGTACCAGCAATAGGCCGTCTGAAAGCTGGTGAAAAAGTGAATTTAGCCTGTATCGGAATTGGAAACCAGGGTGGGCTTGATGTCATGTCGTTATTCAACACACATCTGTGCAACCTGGTGGCCTTTTGCGATGTGGACATGGGTGCTCCCCAAACCCTTGATGTACTGAAAAAATTTCCTGATGTGCCACGTTTTCAGGATTTCAGAGTCATGTTCGACAAAATGGGCAATCAAATTGATGCCGTTTTAATAGGCGTACCCGATCATTCTCATTTTCCTATCACCATGATGGCTATGGCTTTGGGAAAACATGTGTATGTTGAAAAACCCATGGCTCGCACTTTCAATGAAATAGAGCTGATGATGAAAGCGGCCAAGAAATACAATGTGGTAACCCAAATGGGAAACCAAGGGCATTCCGAAGCCAATTATTTTCAGTTTAAAGCCTGGAAAGAAGCCGGTATCATAAAAGACGTGACAGCCATTACGGCTCATATGAACTCTGCCCGCCGCTGGCATAAATGGGATCCGAACATTAAAAGTTTTCCCCCTGCTGAAGCTATTCCAGGAACCCTGGATTGGGATATATGGTTGGGCGTTACGCAGGAGCACGATTACAACCATGACTTTATAAACGGACAGTGGCGCTGCTGGTACGATTTTGGAATGGGCGCTTTGGGCGATTGGGGCGCACATATTCTCGATACGGCACATGAGTTTTTGGATCTGGGGCTTCCCTATGAAGTAAACATGCTGAAAGCCGAAGGGCACAACGACTTTTTCTATCCCATGTCCTCAACGATATTGTTCAGATTTCCGGAACGCGGCAATATGCCTCCTGTGGACATTACGTGGTATGACGGAATCAACAACATTCCATCCGTACCCGATGGCTATGGTGTTTCAGAACTTGATCCCAATATCCCGCCAACGAGTGTCGGAAAAGTTCAGCCTTCCCAACTGAATCCAGGAAAGGAAATCTACAGCAAAGAGCTCATCTTTAAAGGAGGTTCTCATGGTACAACTTTGTCGATCATTCCCGAAGAGAAAGCAAAAGAGATGGAGTCCAGGCTTCCTTATGTTCCACAAAGTCCTTCCAACCATTATGCCAATTTCCTTTTGGCCTGTATGGGTAAAGAAAAGACCCGTTCTCCTTTTGAGATTGCCGGTCCGTTGAGCCAGGTGTTCTCCTTAGGCGTTATGGCACAAAAGCTAAATACGAAATTGCTTTTTGACAGGAATACAAAGACCATCACCAATAATAAACTGGCCAACGACCTTTTGACAGGTCTTCCACCACGTAAGGGATGGGAACAATATTACAAACTATAGTATTACAAAATAGAACAAGAAAAAACATGAAAAAAAGTTCATTATTTATTATTGCTTTTCTATGTGCCTTTTCAGCTGTGGCACAGCAACCTCAGTGGAGAGACCTTTTCAATGGAAAAGATCTGAAAGGATGGAAGGAATTGAATGGGACGGCAGAGTACAAGGTCGTAGACAACACCATCGTAGGCATATCGAAGATGGGATCTCCCAATTCGTTTTTAGCCACCAAAGAAATATTCAGCGATTTTATTCTGGAATTTGAATTTAAGGTTGATGATTCCTTGAACTCCGGTGTGCAGTTCCGTAGCAACAGCACCAAACTATTCAACAACGGCCGTGTGCATGGCTATCAGTACGAGATAGACCCTTCGGCGCGTGCATGGTCCGCCGGAATATACGACGAAGCCGGCCGCGGTTGGCTCTATCCTCTTACCTACAATCCGACCGGACAAAAAGCGTTTAGAAACGGTGAATGGAATAAAGCCCGTGTGGAAGTCATCGGAAACTCCATTCGTACATGGTTGAACGGCGTTCCGTGTGCTGACATTATTGATGATATGACCAAAACGGGTTTTGTGGCTTTGCAGGTTCATGCCATTGGCAATAAAAAAGATGAAGGTAAAAGCATTTCCTGGCGGAACATCCGTATTCTGACGCAAGATCCCGGCAAATTTGTAACACCAGCAGCAACAGGTATCGAACAAATAAACTGCAACATCAACTCTATCTCTGAAAAAGAAGCCAGGGATGGATGGAAACTTTTATGGGATGGCAAAACGACCGAAGGATGGAGAGGCGCCAAGTTGACGGCATTTCCCACTAAAGGATGGTCTATTGCCAACGGTATCTTGAAGGTCGAGAAGACGGACGGAAAAGAATCGGTTAACGGAGGTGATATTGTTACCACTAGGAAATACCGGAATTTCATATTGAAGGCTGACTTTATGATTACCGACGGAGCAAACAGCGGCATCAAATATTTTGTAAATACCGACTTGAATTTAGGAGAAGGATCTGCCATAGGATGCGAATACCAGATTTTGGATGATTTAAAGCACCCGGATGCAAAACTTGGCGTGAACGGAAACAGAACGCTTGGTTCGCTGTACGATTTAATTCCCGCCATCAAAAACAAGCCCTTTCGTCCAGGGGTTTTCAATACTGCTATGATTGTTGTCAAAGGCAACCATGTGGAGCATTGGCTGAATGGTGTTAAAATTGTGGAATACGAACGCAACAACCAAATGTGGGATGCTTTTGTTGATTATAGTAAATACAAAGACTGGCCCAATTTCGGGAATGAAGTGGAAGGCAATATTCTGTTGCAGGATCATGGCTGTGATGTCATGTTCAAGAATATAAAGATTAAAGAATTAAAATAGAGGTTGGCGGAATCAAAAAAGATTCTTGCCGAATTTCTACTGAATGCAGACTTTCTTTACGGATCAAGCAGGCCAATTTCTATGAAATGGCCTGCTTTTTGTGTGAAAATCACTAAAATAGTAGACCAGAGGGGTTGAAAATATGCTTTTTTATCTGCTTTTGCAGAGTGTAATTTGCTGCTATTTCGAAAAAGTAGGATAAAAGTTTGAGAATAAAAAAAGCACCTACAAACATAAAGTTTGTAAGTGCTTGATTTTGTGGGTGGGCCCAACAGGGCTTGAACCTGTGACCCCCTGATTATGAGTCAGGTGCTACTAACCAACTGAGCTATAGGCCCGATTCAGAGATTGAGTATTTCGTTAAAAACACTTGCTTTTCGTGACTGGGTATGGCTAAATGATTTAGCATCTGCTCCCGCTACTTAAAACGTTCTGAAATCGGGTGCAATATTACGGCTTTTTTGGGAAACTGGCAAGAGGTGCTGTCTATTTCTTTGTATATTTGCAACCGCTGATTGCTTAATAATATGGTAAACAAAAGGTTTGCAGCATGGTTCGTCTGAAAGGTATCAAGAATATTGTATTTGATTTTGGTGGAGTTCTGATTGATCTGGACAAGCAAGCGTGTATTGACGCGTTTGCAAGACTGGGTATTCCGCAGGTAGCAGACTATATGACCCTTTATGGCCATGAAGGGCCCTTTGGGGCGATGGAGCAAGGCTCTATCGACATGGACGGTTTCAGAGACGGACTTCGCGAGCTTTTTAAGGTTTCGCTGACCAACCAGCAGATAAATGATGCCTGGGGTGCTTTTTTGCTGAAAATTCCGGAGGCAAAGATGCGGATGGTGCATGAGCTTAGCAAAAAATACCGTGTTTTTATTTTAAGCAACACCAATCCTATTCATATAGACAGACTATCGGATTTTGACAAGGCCGGTTATCCGGTGAAGGAGTGTTTTGAAAAGCTGTACTTGTCCTATCAGTTAAAGCTTTGCAAGCCAAGTCGTGAAATCTTTGAATATGTACTCAGGGATGCAGGTCTTAAGCCTGAAGAAACATTGTTTGTCGATGATGGGCCTGCCAATTGCAAGGCTGCTGAGGAACTGGGATTTCATACCTATCAGCCGGCACCTTTTGAGGATTTTAGCGGTGAGTTTTTTCAGCCGGATGCTTGCGTAGCGACTTTGGGCTTTTTTGATGGCGTTCACCGTGGCCATCGATTTTTGATCGATGAAACCAAACAGGTTGCCAAAGAGCAGGGATTGCCTTCCATGGTGATTAGCTTTTGGCCTCATCCGCGTATGGTGGTGCATTCCGATTTCTGCCCACAATTGTTGACCGATGAGACGGAGAAGGTGGCTCTTCTTGCGGCTACCGGCATAGATTATGTCCGTACCATCACGTTTGACCGGGAGCTGTCTGGATTTTCCGCCAGGCAGTTTATGGAGGAAATTCTCAAGGATGAATTGCATGTGAAGACTTTGGTGATAGGCTTTGATCATCGCTTTGGCAATAAACGGGAAGATGGATTTGAAGATTATGTGAGGTATGGCAAGGAACTCGGTATCGAGGTTTGCCGGGCCAGACCCTATTTCTATTCTGAAGCATCAGGTGCTTCTGATAAATCGGAAGAGTTCTCCATTAGTTCTTCCCTGATCCGACGTTGTTTGCTTGCTGGAAAAATAGAAGAAGCCAATACTTCGCTGGGTTATCTCTACAGCCTGAAGGGGGAAGTGGTGGGCGGTCACCAGATCGGCCAAAAGCTAGGGTTTCCGACAGCCAATATTTTTGTTTCCGACCCGAATAAACTGATACCTGCTTTTGGCGTTTATGCAGTCTGGGTTTCAACCGGTGACAAGCGTTACAAGGGCATGCTCAATATCGGCAGACGCCCTACGCTGCAAGATGATTCTGCCATTAGCATTGAGGTGCATTTGCTTCATTTTGAGGGCGACCTTTATGGCAAACAAATAACTGTTGCTTTTGTGCAACGTTTCAGACAAGAAAAATCCTTTCCCGATCTGGATGCATTGGCTGCACAGTTGGAAAAGGATAAATGCTTTGTGGAGGAAGTTCTTCAATAAGCCGTTGTTAAAGGCTATTTTCTACAATTCGATTGGAATGTGTCTCTTGATGCTTTGTTCCAGGGAGATCAATGTCTCTGTTGCTGTTACACCGGGAATTTCCTGAAGTTTGCGGTTCAGCAGGTCCATCAGATGTTCGTTGTCGCGGCAATGGAGCTTTACCAGGATGGTATATGGCCCTGTACAGAAATGACATTCAATGATTTCAGGTATCTGTTCCAGATAAGGAATGACATCCTTGTACATGGAACCTCTTTCCAGTTTGACCCCAATGTAAGTGCATGTTTGATATCCAAGGGCTTTAGGGTTGATGGTATAGCCGGAACCGGTTATAACGCCAAGATCAATAAGCCTTTGTACACGCTGATGAATGGCAGCCCGGGAAACACCACATTCGGCCGCAACATCTTTAAATGGAACGCGAGCGTTCTTTGTGATGATTTCAAGAATCTGACGATCCAGTGCGTCAATTTTGTCTGCAAGATACGGTGTACTCATGGTTATTTATGTTTTTCTTATTTACAAAGAAAGGGTTTTTTTTCAATTTGAGCAATTTTGCTTGAAAAAAGTGCGAAAAGGGTCTGCTTTTTATTCGTTTTGACACAAAAAAGGCGGTCAGCCCATATTTCTGAGCTGACCGCCTGTATTTTGCTTTGCAATGTTATCTTACACCGGCAGGAGCACCAGCAGCACCAGCAGCGCCAGTAGGAGCAGCATGGGCTGCATTTAAAGCAGCAGCTTCTTTGCCATCAAGGATTTTGAGCAATTCCACTTCGAATACGATCATTTCACCCGGTTTGATCTTGCCGCCGGCACCGTTGTCGCCGTAAGCCAGTTCTGCAGGAATCCAGAATTTGTATTTGGAACCTACGCTCATCAGCTGAAGACCTTCAGACCATCCTTTGATCACTTGGTTCAATGGGAACTGGGCAGGAGTGCCACGTTCGATGGAGCTGTCAAATACGGTGCCATCCAACAGAGTACCTTTGTAATGAACGCTTACCATGGAAGTGTCAGTTGGTTTGGGACCTGTTCCTTCTTTGATCACTTGGTATTCCAGACCAGAGGCTGTGGTCTTGATGCCAGCTTTTTTGCCGTTCTTTTCCAGGAATTCCTTAGCTTCGGTTTTTTTGGCGATAGCAGCTTCTGCTTGTGCTGAAGCCATACAACGTTGGAAAACTTCGTAAGCCTTGGCAGGAGAGATGGCCAAATCAGCAGTATCGTTTTTCAATGCTTTTTCGAAAACAGCCAGAAAGAGGTCAATATTAAGTTCGGCAGGAAACTGGCTCAGGTTTTGGGCCATATTTGAACCCATGCCAACTGCATAAGCATAGCTCAAGCTATCGGCAGAAGTTTTCATTTTGCTACCGGAAGTTTTGCTGCAAGAAGCGAAGCACATGCTGATGACGAGCATGGCAACGGTCAAAAGAACACTGATTTTTTTCATTTTAAAGGGTTTTGTTTTATAGTTTTAGAATTTAGATGTTGTCAAAAGTGTGGCAAAAGTAATAGAAATATTTATAGATTCACCTCTTATTTTTATTAAAAAAACTTACAAATCAAAATGCTGGGCCCGTTTTGCTTTATTTTGTAAAAAAACACCCTTATTAAGGGTGAAAGGCGTGTAGGAGCAAATATAAAATTCGTATTTTAGAGGCTTGAAATGATTAAAATACTAAGAATGGGAAAAACTATACGGGTTTTCTGCAAGAATACGAACGAATACGGACTGTTTCCTATGGGGACGACAGTAAAGGAAGTTTACGAGCAGATGGCTGCCGATGTACTTCCACAGGCCATCGCAGCAAGTGTCAACAATAAGACGGTCAGTCTGAATTATGAGATATACAATCCTAAACAGATAGAGTTTATCAACATCAACAGCAGTTCAGGCATGCGGGCTTACGTGAGAACCCTTACTTTTCTGCTGTCTGCAGCTGTCAACGAACTTTACCCTGGAGGAACGTTCCGTCTGGAGCATTCCGTTTCCAAGGGCTATTTCTGCCAGCTGTTGCTTGGAAGGCCTACGACCGATGAGGATCTGTCCGCTGTGAAAACCAGGATACAGGAGCTGATCTTGGCCGATAATCCGATTGAATATATTGAGGAGGAGACATCCGTAGTCATAGAGATGTTTCGTGAACGTGGCAGGCTTGACATTGTTGATCTTTTGATGACCAAAGGCGCTATTTATAGCGGATATTGGAAAATGGGCTGGCATATAGATTATTATTATGGTGCTCTGGCTGTTTCTTCAGGCGCTATTTCTATTTTTGACATCAGTCATTATTTTGACGGATTCCTGCTTCAAATCCCAAATCGCGACAATACTTCGGAACTGCAGCCTATTGTGCCGCAGGAAAAATTATTGGGTGTTTTCAAGGAATATCTCAACTGGAATAAAATTATGGGCTTGTCGAATGTGGGCAATCTGAACAAGTCTTGTCTAAGTGGAGGGTCTACCAATCTGATAAATATTTCCGAATCGCTTCAGGAAAAGAAGATGGCACAGATTGCCGATGCGATCAATCAAAAAGGCAAAGTGAAGATGGTGCTCATTTCCGGTCCTTCTTCTTCCGGTAAGACCACTTTTGCCAAACGTTTGTCCATTCAGCTGATGGTGCTTGGCCTCAAACCTGTAGCCATTTCTCTGGACAACTATTTCCTGGACAGGGAAAAGACACCTCTGGATGCCAGAGGTAATTACGACTTTGAATCTCTCTATGCCCTTGATCTGGAGTTGTTCAACAATCAACTCAAGACTATTCTCCGAGGAGAAGAGGTGGAGATGCCCAGCTTTAATTTCACCTTGGGTAAAAAAGAATATCTGGGTGACAAGCTGAAAATTGATGAGCATACCGTCCTGATTCTGGAAGGCATTCATGCGCTGAATCCGGAACTTTTGCCGGATATACCTCAGGAAGTGACTTTCAGGGTTTATGTCTCTGCACTGACTTCCATGTCCCTGGACGACCATAACTGGATACCCACTACCGATAACCGTTTGCTGAGACGCATCATCCGTGATTACCGTTACAGGAGCTATTCGGCACGCGACACCATTTCCCGTTGGGATAGTGTGCGTGCTGGGGAAGAAAAGTGGATTTTTCCTTATCAGGAAAATGCGGATGCTATGTTCAATTCTGCGCTTATATTTGAGTTTTCCGTACTCAGGAGCTTTGCAGAACCCATTTTGAGACAGGTGCCCCAGAACTGCCCCGAATATGTGGAAGCCCATCGTCTGCTGAGGTTCATTGAATACTTTGTACCGATTTCCGATCCTGAAATTCCGCCGACATCTTTGCTGAGAGAATTTCTCGGAGGAAGTAGTTTCCGCTATTAAGCGTATGCTTCCATAGTTTTTTGTATTTTTGTTTAAAATAACTTTTATAAATATGCTTCGCCAGACTCTCACACAAAAGATGCAGCAAAAGCTTTCGCCCCAACAGATCCAGTTGGTGAAGCTTTTGGAAGTCCCTGCTCTGGAAATGAATGAGCGCATCATGCGGGAGGTTGACGAAAATCCGGCACTGGAGCTTGGGGAAGATCCGCATGCTTCTGAGGAAAACGACATGTCTTTCGAAGACGAGGGCGGAAACAACGATGACTTCTCCTTGGATGATTACGCTTCCGATGACGATATCCCTGACTACCGTTTCCAACTTTCCGGAAACGGTGTGGAACACCGGGAAAGAGTTTTGGTTTCGTCCAATATCTCCCTGCATGATTTTCTTCAGGAACAGCTCGATTTGCAGGAAATGGAACCCATCGAAAGCCAGGTGGCCAACTTTATCGTAGGCAGCATTGACGACGACGGCTATCTTCGTCGTTCACCCGAATCCATCTCCGATGATCTGGCTATCCAGCTTTGCCTGGATGTCTCTGTTCATAAAGTCAGAGAGATGATCTGCATTATTCAGAGCTTCGATCCTCCCGGAGTTGGAGCTGCAGACTTGCAGGAATGTCTACTGTTGCAGTTGCGCCGCAAGAATCAGACACCTTTGGTAAAGAATACGGTCAGGCTTCTTGAACAGTTTTTCGATGAATTCACCAAGAAACATTACGATGCCATTATAAAGCGTATGGAATGCGGTATGGACGAGCTCAAGGAGATGATCCAGGAGATCGTAAAGCTCAATCCTAAGCCTGGCAGTGTTTACGGTTCAACCATGGAAGAAACGATGGAAGGCGTTACGCCCGATTTCTTTCTTGAGAATACCGATGGCATTCTTCAATTGTCCATGAATAACAGCTCCTTGCCAGAGTTGCACATTAGTCATGGTTATGTAGGAATGGTCAACGATTACAATTCCAACGTTAAAAATCAGACCAGAGAGGCTAGGGAAGCTATTTTGTTTGCCAAGCAGAAAGTGGATTCGGCTAAATGGTTTATTGAGGCTGTGCGTCAGCGTCAGGAAACCCTCATGTGTACCATGCAGGCAATCATAGATTATCAGTACGATTATTTTCTGGATGGAGATGAAAAAAATCTAAAACCGATGATTCTGAAAGACATTGCGGAGAAGACGGGATACGACATCTCCACAATTTCCAGAGTCAGTAGCAGCAAATATATCCAGACCGAATTTGGCATTTATCCTTTGAAGTACTTTTTCACGGAAGCCATGCAGATGGACAGTGGTGAGGAAGTTTCCGTTCTTGAGATAAAGAACATACTGCGTGAAAGCGTAAATTCCGAAGACAAGGACAAGCCGCTTACAGACGAACAACTTTGCGACATACTGGCAAACAAAGGCTATGTGATTGCCCGCAGGACTGTCGCCAAATACAGAGACCAGTTAGATATACCAGTTGCCCGGTTGCGCCGGGAAATATAAAACACATTTTATGCGAACATTCCAACAAATCGTTTCTATCGTATTGCATCCTCTGGTATTGCCGTTTTATGGCATTATCCTGCTTTTCACCGTGGGGGTTTTCAGCGAGCTTCCTCTTGATTACCGCTTGTACATAGAGGGTGTTATCCTTTTTACCATGGGTGTTATTCCGGGATTTGGCATTTGGTTGTTGAAAAAGGCCGGTCATGTATCCGATTACGATGTATCCATCCGGTCCGAACGGTTTTTCCCTTATCTGATAACTCTTATTTCTTATCTTTCGGGCTGTTATCTGATGCTTAAGTATCAGATGCCCTGGTGGCTGGTTAAACTGCTGCTTGGATCTGTGCTGGCTACTTTTATTGCATTTTTCATCACACTTAAATGGAAAATAAGTGCGCATACCATTGCTTTTGGCAGTCTGACGGCTTCGATTATACTATTCTGCCTGTCTGAGTCTATTTATTCTGTCTGGTTTTTATCCCTGCTCTTTATGCTGGGAGGTCTTCAGGCTTCCAGCCGTCTTTATCTCAAAGCCCATACATTGGGACAGGTCTGTGGCGGTTTTTGCCTTGGGGTGTTTTCTGTTTGTTGTACATTTTTTCTGATCCCTTAATACCATAATTTTATGAACGTACCTGGAAACTTAAAATTTACCAAAGATCACGAGTGGATCAAAGTGGAAGGCTCTGAAGCCTTGATTGGAATTACGGATTATGCTCAGTCGGAGCTTGGTGAAATCGTATTTGTCGAATTGCCTTCTGTAGGAGAATCCAAGGAAATGGGCACAGTCTTTGGGTCTGTTGAAGCTGTCAAGGCTGTATCGGACATCTTTATGCCTATCTCCGGAGAAATCCTTGCGGTTAATACCGATCTGGAAAAAAATCCGGAACAGATTAATGAAGCGCCTTATGAGGGTGGCTGGATGATCAGGATAGCCATTCAGGATACCTCTGAAGTGGAAAGTCTGTTGACCGCAGCGCAATATACCGCATTCATTCAATAAATATATATGACTCCAGTTGTTAGTATCATCATGGGCAGTACCTCCGATTTGAAGGTGATGGAAAAAACTGCCGAATTGCTCAACGATTTCAAGATCCCTTTTGAAATCAATGCCCTGTCTGCTCACCGTACGCCGGTTGAAGTGGAATCTTTTGCCAAAAATGCAGAAGGCAGAGGCATCCGTGTTATTATCGCGGCAGCCGGTATGGCTGCGCACCTGCCTGGTGTGATTGCTGCTTCCACAACCTTGCCTGTCATCGGTGTTCCCATCAGTGCAAGCCTGTCCGGTATGGATGCACTGCTTGCTATTGTACAAATGCCTCCGGGTATACCTGTGGCTACCGTTGGCATCAATGCATCGCTGAATGCAGGTATTCTTGCTGTTCAGTTTCTGGCACAGGGAGATGTGACTTTGCAGAAAAAGCTGGCTGATTACAAGGAAGGCCTTAAGAAAAAAATTGTGAAAGCAAACGAGGAACTCAAGGACGTGAAGTTTGAATTTAAAACCAATTAAATGAATTATTGTCCAGATTTGTTTCATTACTCCAGAAGGAGAAGCTCTGTTGTACGGATAGGCAATACCCCTCTTGGAGGGCTCAATCCCGTCAGGGTTCAATCCATGACCAACACTTCGACGATGGATACCTTGTCCAGTGTGGAGCAATGCAAACGAATTATAGATGCCGGAGCCGATTATGTCCGGCTTACTGCGCAAGGTGTGCGGGAAGCCGAGAATCTGGCCAATATCCGCAAAGCTCTTTGCGACCAAGGATATGAAACGCCTTTGGTTGCAGATATCCATTTCAACCCCAAGGCTGCTGATGCTGCAGCCCTGTATGTGGAGAAGGTTCGCATCAATCCTGGCAACTTCGTGGATTCCGTCAAGACTTTCAAGCATTTTGAATACTCTGATGAAGAGTATGCCTATGAACTTCAGAAAATCAGGGATCGTTTTGTTCCCTTTCTTGATATTTGCAAATTGCACCATACTGCCATCCGTATTGGGGTGAATCATGGTTCCCTTTCGGACCGCATACTAAGCCGTTATGGCGATACGCCGGCCGGAATGGTAGAATCCTGCCTGGAATTTCTCCGTATATGTGTGCAGGAAGAATTTACCGATGTGGTTATTTCCATTAAAGCGTCCAATACCCTGGTCATGGTTCAGACCGTGCGTTTGCTGGTGGTAAAAATGGATAGAGAGAATATGCATTTTCCACTTCATTTGGGCGTTACGGAAGCCGGAGACGGTGAGGACGGACGTATCAAATCGGCAGTGGGTATAGGAACCCTGCTCATTGATGGTATAGGAGATACCATTAGGGTCTCACTCAGTGAGGATCCGGAGCTGGAAGTTCCGGTAGCCAGGACGATGATCCGGCTCATAGAAAGCCGAAGCATGCATGCGCCTATTGAAGGAAAGACTTTTCCAGGCTTTGACCCCTTTTCTTTCCATCGCAGGGAAACGTTGGCTGTCGGACCTTTTGGAGGCGGACAGGTACCTGTTGTCATAGCTGATTGCAGTGTATCATCCTGTGATTTCAGCGATTTGGCCTTAAAGCCCGATTTCGTTTACGTGGGTCAGGCATTGCAAGACCGTGCCGATGGCATTCCTCAGCTTTGCGATGCCTTGGCTTATGTAGGACAAGAGGGAGCTTATCCGCTTTATTCTGTGCCCCAGCTTCCGGAGCTGGAGTCCTCCGTGGCTTCCATCCGGTTTCTTCAGCTTGGTCTTGATGATTTGACGCAAACATTGATTCAGCGTTTAAATAATCTTCAGGATGTTATCTTGTTGCTTCGTTGTCAAAATGCCAACAGGGTTGCTGAGCAGCGTGCTGCCTTTCATTCTTTGCTGAATCGGTCTTGTCGGATTCCTGTGGTCCTTGTTCAGACCTCTTTGGCCAGAGATAAGGAAGAGGAACAGGTCATTGCCGGTTTGGATTTTGGGCCGTTGTTGCTGGATGGGTTCGGAGATGGAGTGATGATGCTCGCGTCGCCCGGGGCGGATTTGTACAGAAGTTGCCCTACCGATGTGGTTTCTGTTCTGTTCGGTGTCCTTCAGGCAAGCCGTCTGAGGGCCAGCAAGACCGAGTATATTTCTTGTCCGAGTTGCGGGCGTACATTGTATGATTTGCAGAAGGTTATAGCCAGAATCAAGGAGCGTACTTCGCATTTGAAGGGGCTTAAGATTGGTATCATGGGTTGTATCGTTAATGGCCCGGGTGAAATGGCCGATGCAGATTATGGATATGTAGGAGCAGGAAGAGGGCAGATATCCCTCTACAAAGGGCAGGAATGCGTTGAACGTTCCATTCCTGAAGAAGATGCCATAGACAAGCTGATCGACCTGATACGTCGCAATGGCGACTGGCAAGATCCCGAATAAGCTTTTTCTATAACAATATTTGCGGATAGTGTTCCTTTTTATAAGGACGCTATCCGTTTTTTGTTTTAAAAGGACTTTCTGTAGGGTACAAAAAATGGCTGCCCCTAATAAGGGACAGCCATTTTTGTTATATTGTCAGGAAGGATTAATTCAACAAACCAGCAACAGAGGCATCTGTGATGTATTTGGCGAATTCAAGATCCTTGGTTGCTTTCTTGGCATAGCTCTTATCTGCGCTGATAGCCGATTTCAAACCGCTAACTACGAGATCCTTGTTGTTTGTCCTCGCACCGATGATGGCTTTCAGGTAACTGGTTTGAGCATTAGGAGTTGCAACTGCATCCAAGGTAGCTTTTGCTTTGCTGTAGTCTTTGTTCAGCAATTGAGCCAAAGCTGCGTTGTTTGATTTGGAATTGCCAAAAGCTTCAACAGCCTTAGCATACTGACCTTTCTTGATGTATTGAATACCCAGGGCTTCGTTTACGCCTGCGGCACCTGCTGCGGCACCGAGGTAAGAATCAACGGTTGATGTAGGAGCACCAGTAGCCATAGAGTAGAGGGCCAGGTTGCTTGCGACGTCAGCGGTTTTGCTCAAGGAGTAAGCCTTTTCAAGATAGGATTTAGCTTGTGAAAGATTGTTAGCATTCAAAGCGATACCGGCCAGGTTGTTGTAAGCACGGTAGTCGTTGGGGAAAAGTTCGGTTGCTTTTTTGTAGATGCTGGCTTTTTCAGCAGCGGTGTTGGCCAATGTGGCAGAATAGAGAAGTTCTTCAACATTCAGCTTGCTTGGGTCGTTGGCTGCAAGATCCTTGATCTGTTCGTCTGTCTTGCCGATGATGTCGATGGTCAGCAACATTTTGGAGCGTCTCAGTTTTGGAAGGATTTCGTCAGCAAGATTTTCGTATACGGCGGAAAGGTTTTTGATTTCCTGTTCGCGTTTTTCAGGATCTGAGTACATGGAAAGAACGCGGAGAATCAGGTCTTTGTCCTGTATGTTGGAGCTGCTTACCAATTCCTTGAAACCGTCCCAGTCTTCAGCAGTGAACTTGGCGTCGATGGAACCTTTTGCTTTTGCTTTTTTCAACTCTTTGTTCAAATAATCAACGGTTGCTTTTTCACGATTGGATGCCAGATTTTCGTTCAGGCTCAAAGAACCGTCAGGAGAAGCGTAAGAAGAAACTTCGATGCCGGCAATTTCTTTGTTAGCATCGGCAGATGTGGCGGCAAATTGTTTGCTAAGTCCAGCAACGGCGTCTGATTTCAGCTCTGATTTACGAAGGGCAGCCTGTTGGATAAGGAACATGATGCTGGCTTCATGAGCTTCTTTGATGATGCGTTGGAATTTGTCTTCGGAAAGTGTGGGAGTTGCAGTTGTTGCATCAGCCAGCGATTCTGTGGCAATAACACCGTCAGCTACCTTGATTTCAGGGATGTTTATGGTTTTCTTGCCGATGGTTGTCGAGAAACGAAGATACAGCTCTGATTTGCTCATGGCAGGGATGTAATCAAAAACAGAACTTATGGAAACAGAGCCACCTGTTGCGTAGCTGATCACTTTATTGTTTCCGGTAATCTTTTCACCTTGAAGTGTTACAGGTGTACCAAGAGCTTCGCCGCCGTCGTATTTCAATACAGGAGTGATGGTTACAATGCCTTTCTTTGGGAAAGCCTTTGCAGGAAAAGTCCCGTCGATAGTTGCAGGTACTTTGCCACCCTGCTCAACTAAAACTTGTGGAGTCACCGTAAAATAATCACTTGTGGGTGCAAACTTTCCGGCACAGGAAGTCAGCAACAACATGCTAGTCAAAAGAATTGACAGGGAGAATTTTTTGTTCATGTGTCTTGATTTTATAGAGTTAATATGTTTTCTCACCACAAAAATACTTATTATTTACAAATATAAAAGGGAAAAGTTCATTAACGAATTTCCAAAATTAAATAATTTAAAGATAGTTAAGAATTAAATGGGGCTATTTTGTGTATTCCGTGAAAGAAACCTCCCGAAAAGACAGCGTTGGCCCAAATCAGTCCTTGTTCAGGAATGTCTTGATTACGTAGTTTTGCTTTTCGTTTCTCAGTCGAATGATGAAGAAACGTTCTCTTGTTGCAGGAAATGCAATGGTGCTTGTGCTTGAACTGCTGGGTTGCAAAACTGCTTCTTTGATTTTCCTACCCGCTATATCGAAGATTTCCACCGTGGTGGTTCCTGCCCATTGCTCGGGCAGGAATATATGAATCAGTCCTTCATCGGGAGAATAAGCAACGATGGGCCGTTCATTGACTAAAGAGTCCTGATCCTCTTCCTGATAGGTGTTGGGCGTGGTGATGGTGTCCCTGGCAATGACTGGCTCCATCCATAGAGAAGTGGCCAAAGGCTTTACGGGATGGCTGGTGTATGGATACCAATAGCCTCTGTTTTTAAAAAATGCGGTATTTCCGACTTTGTTTTCCCGAATGGCTGAGTAAACGTAAAAGGTGTCGTTGGCACTGCTTATCGGATATTTTATCTCATACCCCACATAGAAGTCGGTTCCAACGGAGATGGGGGCGTCAAAACGAAGGTAATTTTCCCTGTTGGAAAAATAGGATTTGGTTTTTTCTGTGAAGCTGCCGTTTTCATATTCCAGGTAGTTGGGGTTCAGGATTGCTTTCCCTAATATTTTTCCAGGTTTGGGGCCTCCTTTATAAACCCTTACGGTGATGGGCAGGTTGCTGTTGTTCTGCCCTTTTCCGGCAACGATGTATACCCCCTCAATCATGCTGGAATCGCTGACGGAAAAGTGTTCGGAGAAGTCGGTGGTCCCAAGGCTGTTGTGTCCGAAAAGCGAGCCCCATCTGGGTGATGCCAGAGCGGTGTTACCCATAGAGTCTGCAGGCATCAGGTTGCTGATGCGTCTGGCGGGATTATCGGAATATGGATCCAGTCCGTCAAGCAATCTGGTGTTGCTTGGCAGAGTGTCGGGCGTGAGTGGATCCAACCAATGTTTCAACTGCTTATTGACATCGGGAAATTCGTCCCAGGCTTTGTCAAACCTGAAGAAAAAATCGCCGTTTGCGTATTCTCCGCAATTGGAATCTCCGCCGGAAAGGCAGCCTCTGAGCTTGTTATTTTTGTCAAGAAGGGGAGAACCTGAAGATCCTGACCAGGTATGGCCGGTATTCCACTTATGGACGTTCCAATGATTTCCCTTCCCAATGCCTGAATGTGTTGAGGAATCATCCTGCCAGTCCATCTTTGTCACAGAATCTCTTTCGATGCAGTACTTTTTCACTTCACCGTAAGGATGATGAATTCCGGTGAAAGGAAGTGCATTGCTGGTGATGGTATCGCGTGTCCATCCGGCCAGATAGGGGCGATAATCGGCAGGTGGTGTTTCTGTTAGCTCCAACAAAGCAAAGTCCACTTCATTGGAAAGGGAACGGGTGATGCTTCCAGAAAGGGAAAATTCCTCTGAACCGCGAATGCGTTTGTCGCAACGGGGGGATTCGTAATTCATGAATGCAACGATCCGGCTGCCCAAACTGGCATTGTTGGAAAGGCAATGGGAGGCGGTGAGCAGGTAAGGCTTCCCGTCTTTGGCGGTATTGTTGACCAGCGTTCCCGTGCAGTACACTGTTCCGTTGATGATGAGCATGCATACGCTTCTTCCGATGGTTTCCAATTCACTTTCGCAACTCAAATCCGGAATACAAGGCAGATTGGTTTGGTTAAATCTGGTACCTGCCCTGAAAAGTCCCCGGTAGTCGTGGTTAACCTCACTGATGCGTATCTTGCCGGTAAAGGTGGCGTTGGCCGGTTCCTGATATTCGATGGTTAGCTCGTCCCCATCGACTGGTGACACCGAAAATTCCCCACCTTCCGGCCTGTTCTGGTTGGTGAAGGAACCCAGAATGGTGGAACGGTCTGAATTGTACAGAAACACTTTAGCGCCGTCCGGCAAGTCAAAGTCACTGAACAGAATGTTAAGAGAATAGGCTCCGTTTGACCGGATACCCACTTTCCATACCTTGGTGCCGTCGTCTGTCTGAAAATTGATGCCCGAATTTTCCGGAGCGAGATCTGTAAAAAACTTATGGGCAAAGGTAAGCCCTCCGACGCGGTTTCCGGGCAAGTTGTCGATGAGAAGAGCTGAATCTACGTCGAAAGAGGGCATTTCGACAAAATAGTCGATGGCCGCGCGTAATCTGGAAGAGGCTTCGGCTCCCTGTGCCAGAGGAAATCCTCCGTGGGGAATCTGAGCCATGCCTGTTTGGACGCAACCAAGAGCAGCCCAAAATAGGATGAACTGCAACAATCTTCTTTTCCCGGAACACACGTTCCGGAAAGGAGATCCTGATGTATTTTCATGGTCAATACGCATTCAAAAGTTTTTTCACTCCCCGGCGTTCTCATTTTTCCGGAAGTAGGCCTTTACAGGCCACCAAGTAGATGGGATGCTGACAACCAGAACGGTTGCCAGAACCATCAGTACATCCTTTAGCATAAGCTTGACGGGGTAGGCGTCCACTATATAATTTCCTCCTCCTCCCAGCTTGAGCAAGCCGAAGTGCTGCTGCAGGAGGCATAAAGCCGAACCTATGACGATGCCAAGCAAGGCACCCGAAAAAGCGATCATTCTTCCTTCGTAAAGGAAGATCTTGCGGAGTGTCCTGGGATCCGCACCCAATTCGCTCAGGGTCTGGGCATCTTCTTTCTTTTCCAGTATCAGCATGGACAGGGAACCAATGACATTGAAGAGTGCAATAAGCAGGATAAAGGACAATATCAGGAATGTCATGAGTTTTTCTATCCTGTTTATCCGGTAAAAATCCGCTTTTTGTTCCATGATATTCTGGACGGTATAGCCATTACCAAGCCGTTTCTGAAAATCTTTTTTGACCGATTCGGTATTTGCACCGTCCTTTAACTTGATTTCCACCGCTGTTACTTCGTCTGTATATTCAAAAAGATCTCTGGCGAAAGCGATCGGAACCAGAATCAGGGTGTTGTCGTAGTCGGGCTGGTTGATGCCGAACGTGCCGCTCAGCAGAATCTTGGTCGTTTTGAAGGATGCTGCAGGGTTGGACAGGTTGATGTTGCCAAGCCGTTTGGGTGCATTGATGATGATGGGGTCGATGAAAGAATTTCCTGTACCCAGCGTACCGGCCAGACCAACACCGATGGTGGCATAGTTGAAGCCGAATTCATTGAGTGCGAAATGTCCTGCGTAGATGATGTTGTTGATGTTGGTCAGCTCCCCGAAATTGTCGGATACGCCCTTGATGGTGGCGCTGGTTTGAGCATCCTTATACTGTACGAGTGCGTTTTCTTCCAGTGTTTCACAAAAAACGGAAACGTCCTTGCTTTTTCGTATATCGTCGAAGGCCTTGCTATTGGTTTTGAAGGTCTTGCCTTCCACAACCTTGATCTTGATCTGTGGGTCGAAGTTACTGTACATGCCCCCAAGCAACTCCTGAAAGCCATTGTACACGGACATGGTGCAAATGAGTGCTGCAACGGCAACGGCAACACCAAAGACCGAGATCATCGAGATGACATTGATGGCATTGTGTGTTTTCTTGGAAAACAGGTACCTTTTTGCTATGTGTAACGGTAAGTTCAAAATACGAAGTTTTTTCTTTTGAGCTGTAAAAATACAGAAAAAAAAGACCTAATATGACATCGCTTGTTGAAAAAAGCGGTCGTAAAAGAAAATATCCAACCTGAAGAGGTTCAGGTTGGATAGGATGTGGTCTTGTGGATAATCCGCCGGCGGATTTTATCCCGAACTTATTTTTTCAGCAGAGCGTCGATGTTCTCCACATAATCCAGAGAGTCGTCCAGGAAGAAGGTCAGTTCCGGCATTTTACGCAACTGGAAACGCACCCTGCCGGCTACTTCGTAGCGTATAGCCTTGCTGTTGTCCCGAATATTCTTGATGAATTCGACACCTTTTTCGGAAGGAAAAATGCTCAGATAAACTCGTGCAATGCTCAGGTCGGCACTTACACGAACCTGGCTGACGGAAATGAGTAACCCGTGCATAGCTTTGGCCTGAAGCAGGAAAACTTCACCTAATTCCTTTTGAAGCAAACGGTTGATCTTATTTTGTCTGGTTGTTTCCATAATTATTGCTTTTTGTAAATGAGGGTTAAGCCATCCCTGAGGGGTAGCAGAACCTTTTCAACGCGTGAATCTTTCGCAATGTAGTCGTTAAATTTTGAAACGGCAAGAGATTGGTAATCGTTTCGGGCAATATCCCCGAGTACTTTTCCGCTCCAAAGGGTGTTGTCTGCCAGGATGAAACCTCCGTTCCTGACCTTGGGCAACACCGCCTCAAAGTAGTCGATGTATTGCCTTTTGTCTGCATCAATGAACACCATGTCAAAAGTTCCGGCCAGTTGGGGTATGAGCTCCAGGGCATCACCGACATGAAGGTTTATCTTATGGCCATATAGAGAGCGGTCAAACCAACTCCTGGCCATATCTTCCAGTTCGTCGTTGTGTTCGATGGTGTGTATTTCCGCATCTTCGCCGGTGCCTTCCGCAAAACAAAGGGCGGAGTATCCGGTAAAAGTGCCCAGCTCAAGGATGCGCCTGGGGCGGATCATGTGGCAAAGCATCACTAACAGGCGTCCTTGGAGATGGCCGGAAACCATCCGTCCATTCAGCAATTTAACATGAGAATCCCTGTTGAGTTGTCTGAGTATTTCCGGCTCGGAGTCAATGTGCGAGAGTATGTACTGCTCCAGAAGCTCATCCATAGGCTTATTTCTCTTCAGGAAAATTCGGCAAAAGGAAATGGTCCGCGTTGTTGATGATGGTGTCAACGTGGTTAATTTCCAGGAAAGTCGTACCTCCGGCTACACCGAAGCTGCTGCTCAGGTAGATGACCATGGCTTCGCCGTTCAGCATCTCTTTTTGTTTGAGTAGTTTGAGGGCTGCAACCAGATAGACGCGGGTATTCTTCCTGATTTCCTGATAGATGGGAAACACGCCGTAGGAAAGGGCCAACTGGCGGACGGTGCGTTCGTGGTAGCAAATGGCGTAGATCGGGTTTTTGCCCCTGAAAGCTGAAATGTACCTGGCTGTTGTTCCCGTGTAGGAATCGGTGATGATGGCGTCAGCACCCAAAAGATTGGAGCCTTTTACGGCCTGTTGTGCCAGGAAGGAGGTGGCGTCCATTTTTGATTCCGGCATGGGTACCTGGATGTCGTTGACGGTTTGTTTGGTTTTTTCTGCTTCTTCAGCGATCTTGGCCATCGTCTTGACAGCTTCAACGGGATATTTGCCATAGGCGGTTTCTCCGCTAAGCATCAATGCGTCGGTACGATAGTAAATGGCGTTGGCTACGTCTGTGACTTCAGCGCGTGTCGGACGTGGGTTCTGGATCATGGTATGCAGCATCTGGGTGGCAACGATGACCGGTTTTTTGGCTTCCACACACTTACGAATAAGCATACGCTGGATGCCTGGAATCTTTTCCTGGGGTACTTCGATACCCAGGTCGCCACGTGCAACCATAACGCCGTAGGCCACCTCAAGAATCTCATCGATGTTGTCTACGCCTTCCTGATTTTCAATTTTGGCAATGATTTTGATGGGGCTGACATTGTCATCGAGAATTTCCTGGATGGAGAGAATGTCATGCTTGTTGCGTACAAATGAATGCGCAATGAAGTCTACGTTATAATCGATGGCCAGCAGGATGTTCTTCTTGTCCTTTTCCGTGAGGGAAGGCAGGTTGATGCGGACGCCAGGGATGTTTACACTTTTTCGGCTGCCCAGTTTGCCGTCGTTCAGAGCCTCGCAAACCAGAAAGCCTGATGTTTTTTCGATGACGCGAAGGTCAATTTCTCCGTCATCAATAAGCAGGTCGGCTCCTATAGAAAGGTCTTCTACAAGGTTGGTATAGGAACAGTAGATGCATTCTGGTGTTGTTATGCCTGTAGGATCTCCCGCAAAGCGTATCTTTTGTCCAGTTTTAATCTGGATGGTTTCGTCATCGTTGATGGATGTGGTTCGGATTTCTGGTCCTTTTGTATCCATTAAAATTGCAATTTCCGGGGAAACAGCTCTGACATTGGATATGATTTTCTGAAATCCTTCTTCTGAGAGATGGGCAGAATTCATTCGAACAACATTCATTCCAGCTTCAAACAGTTCTTTGAGAAAATCAACATCACAACGCTTGTCGGAAATCGTTGCTACAATTTTAGTGTGTTTTGACATACAATTCTTATTAATTATTGGGTAATACTATTAATTTCCAAGGTGCAAAATGCACTGTATGTTTTTCTAGGTCAAAAAAAATCAGGCCAATAACGCGAGGATAGCGTCAACGCCTCTTCGGTAAGAATCCATGCCGTAACCGGCAAAAGTGCCTTTACAGGCATCTTTGATCATGGACACTTGCCGGAATGCTTCTCGTTTGCTGAGATCGGAAATATGAACCTCAATGACTGGTGTCTTGACAGCCTTGATGCAATCACCCAAGGCAATGGATGTATGCGTGTAACCACCGGCATTGAGGAGGATGCCGTCGTAGTCAAAGCCAACTTCTTGAATGATATCGATCAACGCTCCTTCGTGGTTGGATTGGAAATAAACAAAGTCAACCTGCGGATAGCGAGCTTTCAGTGTTTTGTAGTAACTTTCAAAAGATTCGTTACCGTAGATGTCTGGTTCACGTTTCCCCAGCAAATTTAGGTTTGGCCCGTTAATTATGGCGATTTTAATCATGGTTTGCTTTTTTTTGTACTTTCGTATGCAGAACCTTAAAATAATTTTTAGTCGGAAAGGCGTTTGGTCTTCAAAGGAAACTTCTAAGCCAAACTAGACTACAAAGGTAGGAAAATTATTTTATTCACACGTCTGAGCATGGAAACAACTCCGATTTGGTTAAAAAAATATATTGCTTTTCTGAAACTGGAAAAGTCGCTTTCTACCAACTCGGTTTTAGCTTATCTTGGTGATTTGCAGAAACTCATTGACTATGTTGGTACAACAAAGGATATCCTGGCCCTTACGACCGCCGATCTGGAAGAATTTATTTGCCAGCTTCGGGACATTGGCATCCATGCACGCTCTCAGGCCAGAATTCTCTCCGGTATAAAATGTTTCTTTAAGTTTCTTCTCATTGAGGATTATCTTCAGAATGATCCGACAGAGCTGGTTGAGGCTCCCAGACTGGGGACCCATTTGCCCGAGGTTTTGACATTGAATGAAATAGACGCCATCATTGGGGGGATAGACCTGTCCGTGAAAGAAGGCCAGCGAAACAGAGCCATGCTGGAGACTTTGTACAGTTGCGGACTCCGCGTATCCGAACTGGTAGGGCTCAAGCTTTCACATTGCTTTTTTACCGATGAATACGTGTTGGTGGAAGGTAAAGGCAGCAAACAGAGGTTGGTCCCAATTTCTCAGAGAGCCATTCATGAAATCCAGCTTTGGATGTATGACAGAAACAACCTCGAGGTGCAGAAAGGTAGTGAGGATTATGTTTTTCTGAATAGAAGAGGAGCCGGACTTACCCGTTCCATGGTCTTTCGCATTATTAAGGAACAAGCTGCGCTGGCAGGAATCCAGAAGAACATCAGTCCCCACACTTTCAGACATTCTTTTGCCACGCATATGCTCGAAGGGGGTGCCAACCTGCGTGTCATCCAACAGATGCTTGGTCACGAAAGCATTCAAACAACGGAAATTTACACACACATGGACAAAAGTTATCTCAGGGAGCAGATCCTGTCATTCCATCCAAGAAATGTAAAGGCAGCAGGGAACAAAACAGATTCAAGAATGTTATACGAAAGTTAAACCTGTCAAATATGAAATCTGGATCAAATCTTGAAGAATTAAACAAAGAGCTGAAGGAACTGAGGTTGGAAAACAACAAGCTGAAAGCCACCATAAAACAGAATCAGGTTAAGGCAGAGGAAAGCGATGATTTTCAGATTTCGACCGACCCGTCTTCCAGAAATTTTCAGATATTTTTCAATACAATCAGCGATTTCCTTTTTGTATTGGATGAAAAGGGTTTTGTAATTGAGGCGAACCAAACTGTATATGACAGGTTGGGATATACTCCTGAAGAGCTTAAAGGCAAATCGGTCTTGCTGGTTCATCCTCAGGAACGTCGCCAGGAAGCCGGCCGCATTGTAGGGGAGATGTTGATGGGAACGGCCGAATTTTGTCCCATACCGCTTATTACCAAATCTGGAAAATACATACCGGTGGAAACCAGAGTCTCAAAAGGTGTTTGGAATGGCAAAACTGCTGTTTTCGGTGTCTCAAAGGATATTTCGGAAATCAGGCTTTCTGAAGAGAAATTTTCAAAAGCTTTCAACAACTCCCTGCAAATAAGTGCTATAAGTGATGCGGAAACGGGAGTGTACATCGACGTAAACAAAACATTTTGCGAAACTTTGGGCTTCAGGAGGGAAGAACTTATTGGAAAATCTTCGGCTGAATTGAATATATTGCCCAGTGATGTCAGAAAAAATATTTTGTCGAGATACGAGGGTAAGGAAGGCTTTGCAAATGTGGAAGTCCCTTTTTTAAAAAAATCCGGCGAGCGGATTTTCACCCTTTTTTCCGCTGAGTTTATCTATGTACAGGATAAAAAATATTTATATACAACCGCCCTTGATATAACCGAAAACAAAAAGGTTCAGGCCGAATTTCTTGCCAGCGAGCTGAAACTCCGTTCCGTCTTTGATATTATCGGGGTGGGTATATCCTTGACCGATGAAGCGGGGTCTATCCTTGAATGCAATTCCGCTTGCGAGAACATGCTTAAGGTACCAAGAGAAGAATTGTTGGGCAGTACCTATATTGTTAGAGGATGTGAGTTCCTGCATCCGGATTTGTCTCCCATGAAAAAAGAGAGTTCGGCCGCATATCTGGCCCTTAAACAGAACAGAGCTATCAGAGGACTTCAGGAAGGAGTCCGTCTGAGCGATGGTTCCTTGAAGTGGCTGAGTGTAAATGCAGAGCCGTTGGATCTGCCTGGTTATGGGGTTATCATATCCTATGTGGATATAACCTCCAGGGTAGAGGCCGAAAAAGCCCTGATGGAAAATGAAGAACTGTACAGAACGGTTACGGAAAATATTACGGATGTCATTTGGATACTCAGCCTGAATGAAAACAGATTTACATACATCAGCCCTTCTGTCTACCAGCTTCGCGGTTTTACAGCTGAGGAAGCGATGGCACAAACTTTTCAGGAGAGTATAACGCCCGGCCATGTAGACCAGATCATTGAGCTTTTCTATCCCTACCTGCAGGATTTCCTGAATAATCCGAAAAAGAAACAGCATCATACCCATGAACTTCAACAGAAATGTAAGGATGGACGGGATGTATGGGTGGAAATAATCACTCAGTTCCAGTTTTCCAAAAAAGGAGATGTGGAAATTCTTGGTGTGACAAGAGATATTGAAAAGCGAAAACAGGCAGAGCTGGCGCTCAAGGATAGTGAAGCCCGTCTCAAGTTGTCGATAGATGCAGCCAACGAAGGCACCTGGGACTGGAATTTGCAGACGGATGAGGTGACCTACAATGCCAAATGGGCTGAGATGCTTGGATATGAGCTAAGCGAGATTGAAAAAACATACGAAATGTGGCAGAGCCATATACATCCGGATGACTGTGACAAGGTGAAAAAGGCGTTGGACAAGCACTTTAAAGGTAAAATAGAAAGCTATAAGGTGGAATACCGTCTTCGATCCAAGAACGGAGACTGGCGCTGGGTGGAAGATGTGGGCCGCGTGATAGAATGGGCCGAAAACGGTCAGCCTTCCCGGGCCATCGGTTTGCACTACGATTTGACCAAGCAGAAAGAAATCCAGCAGAAATTGGCAGAGTTGAACGCCACCAAAGATAAATTCTTTTCCATTATTGCCCATGACCTGAAGAATCCTTTTGGTGCCATTCTTGGTTTCTCCGGACTAATAGACGAGGAATGCCTTAAAACAGGAAACGAAATCATTAAGGAATACAATGGTTATGTCCTGCAATCGGCCAAGGCTGGCTATGAACTGTTGGTGAACTTACTTGACTGGTCCAGGCTGCAGAACGGAAAGATTCGTTTCTGCCCCGAAGATTTTGATCTTTCAACATCGGTCAAATCCCTGTATTCTTCCTTCATCGCTCCCCTGAACGGCAAGGATCTGAAATTGCAGATACTAGTCCCTTCCCCTTTTATGATAAACGCTGATTTGCTTATGATGGAGACTGTCTTGAGAAACATGATTTCGAATGCCATCAAATTCACACCTGTAGGAGGTAAAATAACCATTGATGCGAAAAATCTGGACGATAGAGTGGAGATCAGGGTGTCGGACACCGGTGTGGGGATATCTTCCGATAAGGTGAACAGGCTGTTCAAGATTGAGGAAAGTTTTACGACGGTCGGTACCAATGAAGAGACGGGTACAGGGCTGGGCCTGGTGCTTTGCAATGATTTTGTTAAGCAGCATCGTGGCAACATTGTGGTGGAATCCAAAGTCAATGCCGGAACCACCTTTGTCATAACTATACCGAAGTAAGCATAAATAGTATAAAAAACAAATCTATGACCAAATTTATATTCAAGTGGGCTTTTGGAGCCCTTATATCATTACTTGTTGTTCCTGTAGCGTACGGTCAGGATATTACCGGTCAATGGAACGGACTGCTTAAAGTTCAGGGCACCCAGCTTCGGGTGGTGTTTCATATCAGCAAGACGGACACAGGGCTGTCGTCAACCATGGACAGTCCCGATCAGGGAGCCAAGGGAATACCCGTCACTTCTACCACTTTTGAGAACCAGGTGCTTAAGCTTGCGGTGACTGGAAGTGGTCTCCAATATGAAGGAGCATTGACCATGGACAATCAGATTGTCGGGGAATTCAGGCAAGGCAATTTTTCGTCCCCATTGACCCTGACCAGGGAAGCTATAGAAAAGGAAAAGATTGTAAGGCCTCAGGATCCGGTCGGGCCGTTGCCATACAAGGCAGAAGAGGTGAAATTCACCAATGCCAAGGATGGCACTGTTCTGGCAGGGACATTGACCCTGCCAGAAGGAGAGCGTCCGTTTCCTGCGGTGGTGTTGATTAGCGGTAGCGGTGCTCAAAACAGAGAGGAGGAACTGATGGGGCATCGTCCTTTTCTGGTCCTTTCTGACCATCTTACGAGAAACGGAATAGCTGTCTTAAGATACGATGACAGGGGTACGGCGGGTTCGACCGGTGATTTCTCAAAGGCGACGACTCCCATATTGGCTACCGATGTAGAAGCAGCTGTCAATTATCTTCTTACCAGAAAGGATATTGATAAAAAGAAAATTGGACTTATTGGACATAGTGAAGGTGGAATCATTGCTCCAATGGTTGCCGCCAAAAGGAAGGATGTCAGGTATATTGTCCTGATGGCCGGTACTGGTATAAAAGGTGCGGAGCTTCTCCTACGCCAGCAGGAGCTTATAGGCAAGGCTGCCGGAATGACGGAAGATCAGCTGGCGAAAACTTACTCCAACAACAAAGGTGCTTTTGACTTGGTCTTGAATTCAAACGACGAAACGGCTTTGAGAAGTAGCCTGAACGATTACTTCCTGAAGCTGTTGAAAGATACCCCGCCTGAGGGAAAGCCCTCTGGTGTCAGTGATGAGACTTTGGTTAAACAGCAGCTTGAACAGTATGCCAATCCCTGGTTTGTTTATTTCTTGAAATACGATCCTTCTCTGATTCTCAAAAAGGTAAACTGTCCGGTATTGGCTCTCAACGGTTCTAAGGATTTGCAGGTGCCGCCCAGAGAAAATCTCTCTGCCATCAAGAGCAGTCTGGAGAGCGGAGGAAACAAGAAAGTGACTGTCAGGGAATATCCCAATCTGAACCATTTGTTTCAGGAATGCAAAACCGGTTATCCCGGCGAGTATGGCCAGATAGAACAAACCATTTCTCCTCAGGTTCTCAATGAGATTTCGGCCTGGATCTTGAAGCAAACCCGGTAGGGCTGGGTTAATTCAGCTCAATTCTGAAAATATAGTCGTTCATGTAGTAGCCGTTCCCGATTTCAAAATCGCCTTGTCCACAGATGTGCATGCCCATTTTTTCGTAAAAGTCAAGGGCTTTGTTGTTTCGGTTCATGTTGAGTTCCAGGGCACATTTACGACCTTTGGATTCTGCTCTGGCGAAATCGAAGGCTTTTTCTATCAAAGCCCTGCCTATGCCTTTTCCCTGGGCTTCGGGCAAAACGTAAAGCTTGTGGAGGTGAAAGAGCCCTTTGCTCTGCTGCTCTACGGAGACATAGCCTTGTGGGATGCCCTCTGCGTAGGCAATGAAGAAATCATGATTCAGTCTGGTCATTTGTTCGGTAATGGACGCTGTCGAGTACATCTTCTCAAACATGTAATCAAGTTGTTCTTGAGATAAGATGTTACCATAAGTGATAAACCATGTTTTATTGGCGATTTCGCGGATAAGTTCTATCTCTTTTATCGAAGCCTTCAGAAGTGTTATCATTTGAAAGAAAATAAGGAAACATTATTGCCAATCGGAGTTGGCTTTTTCTGCAAAACAAAAGTACTTGTTTTTTTCGTAGTTGTTCTTTTGATTTTATGCTAAATTTGGGTTCTGGATCTATTTGACCAGGTGTTGGTATTCGGGATGCCGTTTGATGTAAGCGGCAACATAGGAACAGGAAGGAACGACCGGGATATCGTTTTCTTTGGCATATTCCAGCGCAAACCGGACGATAGCGGCGGCAATGCCCCTTCCTTCAAACGCTTTGGGCACATAGGTATGTGCCATATTGAGCCCTACCTCAACTTCGTTATAATCCAGATAGGCTTTTTGGCCATCATCCAGAGTGGTTTCAAACCTGCATGCTTCAGGAAAATGGACAATGGTATATTCCATATTCGTTTGTTTTGGGTTAAAAAGAATTGTTCAATGATTATTTGTTTGATCTATGTCGTTTAACTGTAAACAAATAGTTGAAAAGATTGTTTAAACATTAATTACATACTTAACAGAATATATGAGCGAGGATTACAAGGATATGACCAGGGAAGACCTTATCAGGGAACTGGAGTCTTTTCAGGGGTCTTATGAAAGTGTAATGCAGGCTTTCGGCCTGAGCAACAAAGATATTGATGCATCCATACTGAAAGATTATCAGGCCAGAATGACCTATTTGATGACTGCTGCGCATATTGCTTGGTGGGATATAAATCTTGCGGATTCAACCATAGCCTTTGACCTCCACCAGGCGGAAATGCTTGGTTTTTCACCTAAAAATTTTAAAAAATATCAGGATTTTACGGATTTGATCCATCCCGATGACCACGATCTTGCCATTCAGTCCATGACAGATCATTTGGCGGGGAAACGGAAATTTTACGATGTGGAGTATCGCTTCATGACCACTTCCGGTTCTTATGCCTGGCTTCGAGATGTGGGATCCATCGCCAGCCTGAATCCCGATGGTACACCACAGCGGATTGCCGGAGTAGTTATAGACATTACCGGTCAGAAAAAAGCGGAAGAGGAGGCAAGGCTAAAGGCCATGGAGTTGGAAGAGGCCAACAAGGAGAAAGATAAGTTCCTTTCTTTCCTTGCTCATGATCTGAGAAACCCTATGAGTAGTTTTCTGGGTTTTACCAATCTTCTGATGGCAGACATTGATAAATTGTCCATGGACGACATTCGTGACATGGCCAGGCTGATGAATACTTCAGCTTTCAGTCTCTACCGCTTGCTGGAAACTTTGCTTGAATGGTCCAGAATGCAGCGTGGCATGATTCCGTTTGAGCCGGTTCTCATCAAGCTGTCCGGAGAAATGGAGATTATTTTAGGCGATCTGTTCTCCGATGCTTCCAAAAAAGAAATTACGATTCGTTGCAATATTGATAAGAATTTACCGGTCTATGCGGACCGTAATATGTTGAAAAGTATTCTTCGTAACCTGGTGTTCAATGCTTTGAAATTCACCCGCAGAGGAGGTCAGGTTGAGATAACGGCTGTGGAAGGCAACGACGGCTTTGTGACTGTTCAGGTTACGGATAATGGTATCGGGATGAACGAAACCTTGTTGTCCAATCTTTTCAGACTGGATGCGGATACCAAGCGTCTTGGTACGGAAGACGAACCAACGTCCGGTCTTGGGCTGATACTTTGCAAAGAGTTTGTTGAAAAACACGGCGGAAAGATTTGGGCAACCAGTGATGTTGAAAAAGGCAGTACCTTTTATTTTACGATGCCCGTTTCCGAATCTTTTTCAGAAATGTGACCCTTTCAGCCATCACGGATTGTCGTGGACTGTCTTCATTTATGCCCTTGTTTTGCATTCTTTTTGTCCTTTTCTCAGATAGTGTGCACATACGGCCAATAAGGCGATTGACAGCAGGCAAAGCCACCAGTTTTCGCCCAGGCCTATTTGGTCGGGATCTCCGGAGGTAAGACCCTTATTTTGCATAAAGACGGCAATGGTGGAGATGGCGTTGTTCATAAAATGTGCCAGGACCGGAACCCAGATGGATCCTGTCCACCACAACAGATAGCCGAACCATGCACCCAGAAGCAATCTTGGTATGAATCCGTAGAATTGCATATGCATGGCGCTAAACAGAAAGGCAACTACCCAAATAGTGGTATGTATGGCCCAATCGGGTTTGGGGGTGGTTTTTGGCCCTATTTCCCATCCGAAAATGCTTTGCAGCAATCCTCTGAAAAAGAATTCCTCTCCGATGCCTGCCAACATGGCGATGATGATCAGGTTAATGACCAGATCGTACCAGGCTGTGCCTTGCAGCATTTTTTTCGTAACCATCTCGGCTGCATCTTCGGATGCCCGCATCCAGGACTCTACTCCATGCAGTGCTTCCGGTAGGTGCATACCGGCATTCCATGAAACCAGAACGTTGATGAGCGGTATCATGAACAGGATACTGAGCATCCCAAGCAGTGCGGGCTTTATGTTCGGTTTTTTAAGTTGCAGAAAAGCGGAGAAATTTTCCTTATATAGTCTGGTCAAGACGAAGGGCGGAAGGATAAATACGCAGAATGACTGCAAGAATTGCATCAATCTCAACAGGCTTACATCCTGGCTTAGTGTCGCTATTTGGGTACTGAACAAAGAAGTGTCGAAGCCTGACCCTACAAAAACAAAAGCCAGGAACAGCCCATAAGTAAGGATAAGTCCCGAAACAAGGATGATGAGCAGAAGAAATATACGGTATATGAAAGAAGTCTCTGGTTTGCAGTTGTTCTCCATGATGTTTTTTTCTACAAATATAATTGGAAACTTAATATAAACAGATCAACGGACGAAATATTGTTCTTTTCGATAAACTGGTAATGTCAGGCACTTTTCTGCGTATTTACCTGAACTCTACCGGAAAAGGAATCCTTTCCAAACCAAAACGGTTTTATGGAACATTAATAATAAACAGTTCTTCAAATGTTTTGTCAATTCAAAGAATAAAAGTAATTTTGCGGCTCAAAAAAATGCATCAAAATGAATGTAGATAAACAAGTTATTGATTCGGTCAACGCCGTTATCAAGATTCAGCTGTTGAAAGCTGATTATCAGGAAAAGGTTGAGAACACGCTCAAAACCTATCGTAAGAAAGCCAATGTTCCGGGATTCCGTCCTGGTAATGTGCCTGCAGGTTTGATCAAGAAGATGTATGGCAAAGCTGTTTTGGCTGATGAAGTTCAAAACGCCATTTCTGAAGCTCTTTACAATTATGTAAGAGAAAACAAGTTGAATATTCTTGGCGAGCCTCTGCCAAGTGCAACTCAGGCCGATTTTGATTTTGATTCCCAGGAAGATTTTGAATTCTGTTTCGATATAGCCTTGGCTCCCGAACTTGAATTTACCTTAAATAAAAGAGATTCCGTTCCTTTCTACTCCATTGAGATTACTGACGAAATGGTAAACGAGCAGGTTAAGAACATGGCTTCCCGCAACGGAACCTACGTCAAGGTTGAAAAATCCGAAGAAAAGGATATGTTGAAGGGTGCCCTTACGGAAGTTCAGGCTGATGGAACGGGTATCACTGTCGAAGATGCAGTCATGATGCCTGCCTATTTCAAGAACGACGAAGAAAAAGCCAAATTGGTTGGTTTAAGTGTAGGCGACACTGTCGTCTTCAACCCTGCCAAAGCTTATGATAATGCTGAAGCTGAAATGGCTTCCTTGCTTCATATTGCAAAAGAAGTTGCCAAGACGGTTACTTCTGATTTCAGCTTTGAAGTAAAGGAAATCACCAGATATCAGGAAGGTGATCTCAATCAGGAATTGTTTGATCAGGTATTCGGCAAAGATACGGTGAAGAGTGAAGAAGAATTCCGTGCCAAGGTGAAGGAATCTCTGGAGTCACAGTTTGCCCCGGAAAGCGATTACCGTTTTATGGTGGATGCCGAAAAAGCATTGGTCAAGAAACTCAGCGATGTGGCTTTCCCTGTGGATTTCCTGAAACGTTGGATGCTTGCTTCCGACAAAAAGCGCAATGCCGAAGAAGTTGACGCAGAAATGCCCAAGATGATTGAAGACCTGAAATGGCACCTGATGAAGGAAAAAATTGCCAAAGACAATTCCTTGACCGTTACTGAGGACGTCCTGCTTGAAACAGCCAAGAAAATAACCCGTGCACAGTTTGCACAATATGGCATGATGACTGTTCCCGAAGATTTGCTGGCCAACTATGCTGCAGACATGCTCAAGAAAGAGGAAACCAAACGCAACATTGTAGACCAGGCAATGTCCACCGCTGTCGCAACTTATCTGAAAGGCGCTGTCAAACTTAATGAAAAGCAAATAAGCGTAGAAGACTTCAATAAGCTCTATGCTTAAGCCTTCTCTTTCATTCCTGTGGTTGAAAGGGTCTTTTTGAGACCATTTATACAATACATGGATATGGCTGTGAAAAATAATTCGCGGCCATATTTTTTTGCTTAAGTAATAAATTTATTTATACATTTGTTGTTGAGCTTAAAAAGCCGCAATAAACTAATCAAGTAAAGGTATATGAACGATTTCCGAAAATTTGCCACCAATCATTTGAACATGAATGCCGGGGCTTTGGACGATTATATGAAGATTACCAGCAGTTACATTTCTCCGACAATCATTGAGGAGCGTCAGATGAATGTGGCACAGATGGATGTCTTTTCCCGTTTGATGATGGATCGCATCATCTTTTTAGGAACTCAGGTGGATGATTATACCGCCAACGTTGTTCAGGCGCAGCTGCTGTATCTGGATTCAGCCGATCCCGGTAAGGATATTTCCTTATATTTGAATTCCCCAGGCGGTAGCGTATATGACGGACTTGGCATTTATGACACCATGCAGTTTATCTCCAGTGACGTCTCTACCATCTGCACAGGTATGGCCGCCTCTATGGCCGCTGTTCTGCTGGTTGCCGGAACAAAAGGCAAACGCTATGCGTTAAAACATTCCAGAGTGATGATTCATCAGCCGATGGGGGGTGCCCAGGGTCAGGCTTCCGATATTGAGATCACTGCACGTGAGATCCAGAAAATGAAGAAAGAATTGTATCAAATTATTGCCGATCATTCCGGAAAACCTTTTGAACAGGTAGAGAAGGATTCTGACCGCGATTACTGGATGACCTCCTTCGAGGCCAAAGAGTATGGCATGATCGATGAAGTTATGATCCGAACCAAATAAGGATGGCTAAAGTAATTGATAAATGTAGTTTTTGTGGGAGGAATCGGGATGAGGTCAGCCTGCTGATAACCGGAGCAACCGGAAATATTTGCTCAGACTGTGCGGAACGGGCCTTTGAGATGGTACGTGAAGTTGATAGCAAGAAGGATAGTAAAATAACGAAGGATGCTTTTGGGCTGAAAAAAGAAGAATTGCCCAAACCAAAAGAAATCAAGCAATTTCTGGATCAATATGTGATTGGGCAGAATGAAGCCAAAAAATTTCTGTCGGTTTCCGTATACAACCACTACAAAAGACTTTTGCAGAAAGACAGTGGGGATGAGGTTGAAATTGAGAAATCCAACATCATCATGGTTGGTTCTACCGGCACAGGCAAAACCCTTTTGGCTCGTACCATAGCCAAGAAACTTCATGTTCCTTTCACCATCGTGGATGCGACGGTGCTTACCGAAGCCGGCTACGTCGGTGAAGATATAGAAAGCATTCTTACCAGACTTTTGCAAGTGGCCGACTACGATGTGGCCAAGGCCGAAGTCGGTATTGTATTTATTGATGAGATCGACAAAATTGCCCGCAAGGGAGATAATCCCTCCATTACCCGTGATGTAAGCGGAGAAGGAGTTCAGCAAGGTCTTCTCAAGTTGCTGGAGGGTTCCGTGGTGAATGTTCCGCCTCAAGGTGGCCGTAAGCATCCGGATCAGAAAATGATTCCCGTAAATACCAAGAATATTTTGTTTATTTGTGGAGGAGCGTTTGATGGTATCGAGAAGAAGATTGCCGCCAGACTGAATACCAAGGCTGTTGGATATAGTGCATCCCAGGATGTTCACAAGATTGACAGGACAAATTTCCTGCAATACATAGCCCCACAGGACTTGAAATCTTTCGGACTTATTCCGGAGATTATCGGACGCCTGCCAGTGCTCACTTATCTGAATCCTTTGGACAGGAAGGCGCTTCGTGCCATCCTTACCGAACCGAAGAATTCAATCATCAAGCAGTACGTCAAGCTTTTTGAGATGGATGATGTGGAGCTGAGCTTTGAACCCGAAGTCTTTGACTATATTGTCGACAAAGCAATAGAGTATAAGCTGGGTGCCCGTGGATTAAGGGCCATTTCGGAGTCCATTGTTATGGACTCAATGTACGAAATACCTTCCAGCTCACAGGATAAATTGTGCATAACATTGGAGTATGCAAGATCCAAGGTTGAGTCAATGACTCATTCCCGTTTGATCAGTGCTTAGAGAAAACGTTATAATTTATGGGTAGATCGGATGAATTGACAAAATGTTTAAAGACCTATTTTGGTTTTGATGCATTTAAGGGAAGTCAGGAAGATATTATCCGCAATGTCATGTCCGGAAAAGACACATTTGTGTTAATGCCGACCGGCGGCGGAAAATCATTGTGTTACCAATTGCCATCCCTTTTGATGAAAGGGACGGCCGTGGTTGTGTCTCCCCTTATTGCTCTGATGAAAAATCAAGTGGATGCCATGCGCAACTTCAGCGATGAAGATGGTGTGGCTCATTTTATAAACTCATCCCTCAACAAAGCAGCCATTGATCAGGTGAAGAGTGACATTCTCTCCGGAAAAACCAAACTGCTTTACGTAGCCCCCGAGTCTCTGACCAAGGAGGAGAACGTCGAGTTTCTGAAACAAATACCCATCTCACTGTTTGCAGTGGATGAGGCGCATTGTATCTCCGAATGGGGACATGATTTTCGCCCAGAATACCGACGCATCCGCCCTTTGATCAACGAAATCGGACGAGCTCCCATTATTGCGCTTACGGCGACGGCCACGCCAAAAGTGCAGCACGACATCCAGAAAAATCTGGGTATGGCCGATGCAACTGTTTTCAAATCTTCCTTTAACCGGCCGAATTTGTATTATGAGGTTCGCCCCAAGACTGTGAACATTGATCGTGATATCATCAAATACATCAAGGCGAATCTCGGCAAATCTGGTATCATATACTGTCTGAGCAGGAAGAAGGTGGAAGAACTGGCCGAAACTTTACAAGTGAACGGCATCAAGGCAAGAGCATACCATGCAGGCATGGACTCTGCCGTACGTACCGAAAATCAGGATGCCTTCCTGATGGAGCAAGTGGATGTGATTGTGGCGACGATTGCTTTCGGTATGGGTATAGATAAACCTGATGTTCGTTTTGTCATTCATTATGATATTCCAAAGAGCCTTGAAGGCTATTATCAGGAAACCGGCAGAGCCGGTCGTGATGATGGAGAAGGGCATTGCATAACCTTCTACTCCAACAAGGATCTGCAAAAATTGGAAAAATTCATGCAGGGTAAACCTGTTGCCGAACAGGAAATCGGAAAAGAGCTTTTGCTGGAGACCGCAGCTTACGCTGAGTCCTCGGTTTGCCGGCGAAAATTGCTCCTGCATTATTTCGGAGAAATATATACGCAAGAAAATTGCGGTAGCTGTGATAATTGTTCAAACCCTAAAAAACAGGTGGAAGCAAAAGAATTATTATGTACTGTTATTGAGACAGTAATTGCCCTCAAAGAAAAATTTAAGACTGATCATGTTATCGATGTCCTTCTTGGTAAAGAGACCTCAGAAGTGACATCCTACCAGCACGACGAGCTGGAAGTTTTCGGATGTGGAACGGATGAAGATGAAAAAACCTGGAATTCCGTGATCCGTCAGGCCCTCATTAGTCGTTATCTGGACAAGGATATAGAAAATTATGGTTTGCTGAAGGTTACTCCGGCTGGCAGGGATTTTCTTAAAAAACCCGTGAGCTTCAAAGTTGTTGAAGACACCGATTTCGAAGAAGTGGAAGAAGAAGTGCCGGTGCGGGGCGGTGCAGCTTGTGCTGTGGACCCTGGCCTGTATTCCATGCTTAAGGACCTGCGCAAGAGAATTTCCAAGAAATTGAACCTGCCTCCCTACGTCATATTCCAGGATCCATCCCTGGAAGCCATGGCTACAACCTATCCCATCAATATGGAAGAGTTGCAGAACATTCCGGGTGTAGGTGCCGGTAAGGCCAAGCGCTATGGAGAGGAATTCCTGTCCCTGATCAAAAGGCATGTCGTTGAAAACGAGATAGAACGTCCTGAGGATCTGAGGGTTCGTACGGTTGCAAACAAATCCAAGATGAAGGTTTCTATCATTCAGTCCATTGACCGCAAGATTGCGCTCGATGATCTGGCTATGACCAAGGGACTGGATTTTTCCGAGTTGCTCGATGAGATTGAAGCCATTGTCTATTCGGGTACCAAGATCAATATTGATTATTTCCTGAATGAAATCATGGATTACGATCATATTGACGAAATCATGGATTATTTTAAGGAATCCTCTACAGATAGCATTCAGGATGCACTTGACGAGTTGGGAGGGGATTTTACGGAAGAAGAAGTACGTTTGGTCAGAATCAAGTTTATTTCGGAAATGGGAAATTAATCTGAAAAAAAACGTATTTTAGCCCGCAATAATTTCTAAAACATAATCGTATGTCTTTTATTGCAGATAAAGTACTGTTTGACGGACTGACCTTTGATGATGTTTTACTGGTTCCCGCCTATTCAGAAATTCTCCCCGGTGCGGTTGATCTTTCAACCCGGTTCTCGCGTAACATCGAGCTTAAAATTCCCTTTGTCTCTGCAGCCATGGATACCGTGACGGAGTCCAGTCTTGCCATTGCCATAGCCAGAGAAGGTGGTATCGGTGTGCTTCACAAGAACATGACCATTGCCCAGCAGGCAAGGCAAGTGCAAATCGTTAAACGTGCCGAAAATGCGGTAATCTACGATCCGGTCACCATTCCCTCCGGTTCTACGGTGGCACAGTGCCTGAAACTCATGGCCGATTATCACATCGGAGGAATTCCGGTAGTGGACAGCAACAGAAAACTCATCGGTATTGTCACCAATAGGGACTTGCGTTTTGAGCGGGATGTGGACAAGCTGGTCGATGCGGTCATGACCAAGGAACAACTGGTGATTACCTCCCAAAATACCAATCTGGATCAGGCAGCCAAAATACTTCAGCAGCATAAGATTGAAAAATTACCGGTTGTGGATGGTGGAGGCAGGCTTGTAGGACTCATTACCTACAAGGATATTACCAAAGCCAAAGATAAACCCAATGCCTGCAAGGATTCAAAAGGTCGGTTGCGTGTTGCTGCCGGCATCGGTGTCAACCACGATGCACTTCAGCGTGTAGGTGCATTGACCGAAGCGGCAGTGGATGCCATTGTCATTGATACGGCCCATGGCCATTCCAAATCGGTGATGGAACTTCTCAGGGATGTGAAGAAAAATTTTCCGGATCTGGAAGTTGTCGTGGGGAATATAGCAACCGGTGATGCTGCCAGAATGCTTGTTGATGCCGGCGCTGATGCCGTCAAAGTTGGTATAGGTCCGGGTTCCATCTGTACGACCCGGGTTGTTTCTGGAGTGGGCGTACCCCAGCTCTCAGCCATTTATGATGTAGCCAAAGCTTTGAACGGGACGGATGTACCAGTCATTGCCGATGGCGGGCTGAGGTATTCCGGTGATATTGTCAAGGCCTTGGCGGCCGGTGCTCATAGTGTTATGATGGGTGGTATGCTGGCCGGAGTCGAGGAATCTCCCGGCGAGACTATTATCTTCAATGGCCGGAAATACAAGTCTTACCGTGGCATGGGTTCTCTGGAAGCCATGGAAAAAGGGTCCAGAGACCGTTACTTTCAGGATGATGTGACCGACAATAAAAAACTTGTCCCGGAAGGAATCGCCGGCCGGGTGCCTTTTAAAGGCAGCCTTTACGAAGTTGTTTATCAGATGATGGGTGGCTTGCGCTCAGGTATGGGCTATTGCGGTGCCCGAACCATCGAGGATTTACACAATGCCAGGTTTACCCGCGTTACCAATGCCGGTGTGGCAGAGAGTCACCCCCACGATGTTTCCATCACCAGCGAAGCTCCCAATTATAGCCCGGCAGAGTGACCGATCCGTACACAATTTTTTAGTTTTTTCTTCGTTTGACAATATGCGGGAAAAACTTCCGGCATAACCGAAGTCCCTAAGAATTATGAAGAAAATTGCCTTGCTTTTATATTTCTCTGCTTGTTTTTCCATCGGTTTTCCACAGGAAAAAGATCCTGTTGTCGTACGGATCGGAAACGAAGGCATCCTGAAATCGGAATTTGAGTACAACTGGAATAAAAACAAGGGTATCGGTGGCATGGAAGTCCAATCAAGGGATGAATATCTGGAACTGTTCATCCGGTATAAGCTGAAAGTGGCGGAGGCCAAAGTTCAGGGTATTGATACAACCAGGGCTTTCAGGGATGAGCTTGCGGGTTACCGGCGGCAGCTTGCGGGACGCTACTTTGCAGATTCGGTTGTGGATCGTGCTTTGATGCAGGAGGTGTACCAAAGGCGCAGGCAATATGTGGAAGCCAGTCATATTCTTTTGGCTGTTCGAAAAGATGCAAGCCCCCAGGATACACTGGCCGTCTATCAAAAAGCGATGAAGCTCTATGAAAGGATCCGGAAGGGCGAGGATTTTGCCAAGCTGGCAAAGGAAAATTCCGATGACAGAAGCAGTGAAGATGGAGGGTATCTGGGTTTTTCCACTGGCTCCCGTTATATATTGCCATTTGAGAACGCCCTGTTTTCTACTTCAGTAGGCGAGGTGAGCATGCCTGTTCGTACTCCATACGGCTATCATCTTGTCAAGGTGCACAGTCGTCGTCCGGCAGGTGGCCTTTATCGTTCAGGCCATATATTTAAGTCTGTTCCACCGGATGCCAGAGCTACCGATGTGGCTGCGGCCAGAGATTCTATTTTCAAGATTTACCAGGCTTTGAAAACCGGCGGAAGTTTCGAGTTTTACGCCACCAAACATTCCGATGACCAGAGTGCGTCTAAAAACCGTGGAGAATACGGATGGCAGTCTTGTGGCACTTTGCCGTACGATTATGAACAAGCCTTGTTCCGCCTGAAGGTTGGAGCCTTTTCGGAACCTTTCCGGACTGTTTATGGTTGGCATATTGTCAAGGCACTCGAATTCAAACCTTATCCTCCTATGGAGGAAATGCAAAAGGAACTGGAACAACTTCTCAATCGTGACGATTGGGCTGAATACCGGATGAAGCGGTTTGTGGAAAAACTCAAGGAAGAATATGCGTTTGCCGCCAACGATAAGAATACCGAAGTCCTGGCAAAAGCCTTTGAGGCTCTCAGGGTTAGCGGCGATTCAACCATGTTTCGATCCCTGCAGTTGTCTCAGGATCCCATATTTACGTTGAACGGTCTTCCTTTTTCCCAACGACAATTCGTTGAAAAAATGAAAGGTATTAAGTTGCAGAATTTCCGTATGGCTTATTCGGATTTTGTGGAGCAAAGTATTTTGGCCTATGAGGATGGGCGCTTGGAAAAGAAATACCCGGAATTCGGAAGCAGGATGCAGGAATACCGTGATGGAATCCTGCTTTTTGAGGTATCCTCCCGTGAGGTGTGGGACAAAGCCTCGGCCGATACGCTTGGCCAGAAACATTTCTTTCTGGAAAACAGGGAAAGGTACGCCTGGAGTACGCCTCACTACAAAGGATGTATTGTACAATGCGCAAATAAACATATTGAAAAGCGAGTAAAGAAAATGCTCAAAAAATTGCCGGCTGATTCTGCTTCTCTTGTTCTCGAACGTACCTTCAACACCGATTCAACAACCTTGGTCAAAGTGGAAAGCGGCCTTTTTGCCCTAGGTGATAACGTCGGTATTGATGGTTTGGTTTTCGGAAAAGTTAAGCTTGAAACAAAACCAGGATTGCCCATTGTTTTCACCCGCGGACACGTTCTGCCAAATGGTCCTGAATGCTATACGGATGTGCGTGGCCTTGTTGTTTCGGACTATCAAAACTATCTGGAAAAGAAGTGGATTGAATCTTTGAGGGTCAAATTTAAGGTGATTGTCGATAAAGATGCGGTAAATACGGTTAATTAAATTTAAGCCTGATTTCATTTGCATCTTTTTATTTACCTTTACAACCCAATATGGTATAACCTATGATGAGAACCTTTTTGTGCTTTTTGACGATGCTCCTGCTCTTATTGAGTTCCTGTACCGGATCAGGCATGGATAAGGATCGCAAGGTCCTGGCCGAGGTCGGCGATGAGTATGTCTATCTGGATGAAGCATTGCAAGGAATGCCGGAAGGCCTTTCATCAAAAGACAGCATATTGTATGTCAGACAATTTGTCAAGAACCGCGTCAGGGACCTGTTGGTCTACGGAAAAGCTGTCAAGAACATTCCCCAGAGTCAGGAACTCGAAGACCTGGTGGAAAACTACCGGCGTTCGCTGGTCATCTACGAATATCAACAGCAGGTGCTGAATGAGAAGATGCAGACAGAGATATCCGAAACCGAATTGATGGATTTCTATAAGAAAAACAGCAGACGTTTTGCTGCTGAGAGGAATCTGGTTAAAGGTATCTTCATCAAGGTACCGAAGAATGCGCCGGGATTAGGCAAATTAAGGGAACTTTACAAAAGTTCCTCGGCCGAGTCTTTTGAGAAGATCGAGAAGTTCTGCGTGCAGAATGCCGGTCAGGTGGAATTCTTTTACGACAAATGGGTGAGCTTCGACGATATTATGGACAAAATTCCATATACCATCAGCGACAGGTCTGAGTTTTTGAGGACCCGTTCTAACCTGGAAGTTACTGAAAATGATTTTTGTTATTTGCTCTATATCGACGATTATGTTCTTGCCGGCAACACTGCGCCTTTCGAATATGTGCGCAATACTGTGCAGAATGTTCTGATGAATACCAGGAAATCACAATTCCTGGACCAGTTTGAAAAAAACCTGATGAGCGAGGCCGAACGCAAGAATAAAGTGAAATATTATAAATAAATGTGCACAGTCTCTTGTAAACAGATGTGCGAATATAAAAGATCAATGAAAAAATTTTTGTTCCTACTTCCAACCTTGGTGCTCAGTATTTTTTCTGTAGCTGCCCAGGATAATGTGATCGATGAAGTTGTCTGGGTGGTTGGCGATGAGCCGATCCTGCGCTCTGAAGTTGAGAGCCAAAGGCTTGATGCGCAACAGCAAGGTGTGAAATTTGACGGGGATCCCTATTGTGTCATACCTGAGCAGATAGCCGTACAAAAGTTATTTCTTCACCAGGCAGAGCTGGACAGTATCATTGTCAATGAAAGTGATGTGATCACTGAGGTGGACCGAAACATCAACCGTATGGTCAATCAGATTGGTTCCAAGGAAAAGCTGGAAGAGTATTTCGGTAAGTCCTTTGCCAGGATCCGTGAAGAGCGTCGTGAAATTGCCCGCAATCAGGAAACGGTCAGCAGGGTGCAACGTAAACTGGTGGAAAATGTAACGGTCACACCGGCCGAGGTCCGTCAATACTACAGCAACCTTCCTTTGGACAGTATTCCCATGACTCCGGCTGAAACGGAAGTGGAAGTTATCACCATCAACCCGCAATATGCGCAGGCAGATATTGATGCCATCAAGGACAGGTTGCGGGATTTCTCCGACCGCGTCAATAAGGGAGATAATTTTTCAACCCTGGCTGTTATGTATTCCGAAGACCGCAACTCGGCCAAAGTTGGTGGAGAACTTGGTTTTATGGGTAAAGGTGAGCTTGTGCCTGAATTTGCCAATGTGGCTTTTAACCTGACGGATCCCAAAAAGGTTTCCAAGATCGTTGAAACGGAATTTGGATACCACATCATACAGCTTATCGAAAAGAGAGGTGACCGTGTCAATTGCCGTCACATTCTGCTTAAACCGAAAATTACCGCAAGCGAACGTAACCAGGCCCTGCTTAGGCTTGACAGTATTGCAGACCAGATCCGCAACGGAAAAATCAAGTTTGAGGATGCTGCCCTTTATTATTCCAACGACAAGGATACCAGAAACAATGGTGGTTTGATGGTCAATTCACAGTCGGGAAATCCTCGTTTCCAGTTGGAAGAATTGCCGCCGGAAATTAACAAACTCGTTTATACGATGAATGTCGGCGAAATATCCAAGCCTTTCACCATGGTGAACAATAAGGAAAAGGAAGTTTGCGCCATCATCCGCGTGAAATCGAAATCAAAGGCACACAAAGCCAATTTGACCGACGACTTTCAGAAACTGACTCAGATTGTCAAGGCCAAGAAAAGTGAAAAGATCATCAACGACTGGATTCTGGAAAAACAAAAGAAAACATATGTACGGATCAATGAAAACTGGAGCAACTGCCAGTTTAAGTATCCGGGTTGGATTAAAAAATAAAAATGATCAGACAGATATCATCTATGATTTACAGGCATAGGGTGCAAGTGATTTGCATGCTATGCCTTTTTCCCGTTTTTTTGGGTACCACTCTGTCTTCTCTTGATGCGTCGCCTTCAAAGCCTGTGTCTGAGTTGGTTGCGAACCGGTCCGGACAGACCAGGCAAGTTGGGAAAATGTCCGTAAAAGCTGAAAAATCGGCGAAAAAGGCTGCTCAAAAGGCTGCGAAGGCTATGAGTAAACAAGCTGCACCTTTGATTACACCGCCTAAACTTCCCATTGTCAAAAAGAAAAGCCTTTCAAAGCACAAGCAGATTCATCTGGAACATTCTGAATCTCTTTCTTTCGACGCTTTCACAAATCCGGATTTTCAGGTTCTGATCGGTAACGTTCGTTTCCGGCACGAAGGTGCGCGCCTATTCTGTGATTCTGCCCATTTTTTTCCGCAAAACAACTCTCTGTATGCTTATGGAAATGTCCATATGGAACAGGGTGATACCATTTTTTTGTATGGTGCCTGGTTGTATTACGACGGGAATACCAAACTGGTTCAGGTTCGTGAGAAGGTTCGTCTGGAAAACAAGAAAGTGACCTTGTTTACCGATAGTCTGAATTACGACCGTATAAGTAACATCGGTTATTTCTTTGATGGAGGCTTGTTGGTCAACGAAGATCACAATGTCACCAATGAACTATCCTCGGAATATGGGCAATATAGTCCGCAAACGAAGATGGCAGACTTCAAGAACGATGTGAAGCTGGTCCATCCCAAGTTCGTCCTGACCAATCAGGAACTTTTGTACAATACCACCACGGGCGTGGCTGACATCAATTGTCCTACGGACATTGTTGCCGACAGTGGATACATCTTTACGGATAAGGGATGGTACAATTCCAAGACCGATCAGAGCCAATTGCTCAATCGCTCTTATATTCTCAACAATCATAGACGCCTGACGGGCGACACCATCAATTACAACAGCAAGACAGGCGTTGGAGAAGGCTTTGGTCACGTGGTGCTCATAGATACCACCCAGCAGATAACCCTGAAGGGAAACTATGGCTACAGTGAGGAAAAAACCCAATATGCGCTGATGGCCGATTCTGCACTTATGATCGAACATTCTTCGAAAGATACCTTGTACCTGCATGCGGATACCCTGGTGGCCAGAAAGGATTCTGTTTATAATGCAGTCACGGCCTATCATGGCGTCCGCTTTTTCAGGACAGACATCCAGGGTGTCTGTGATTCCTTGTATTATTCCACCCGGGACTCTGTTTTGAGCTTTTATCAAAAGCCTGTTCTTTGGTCGGAGCAGCAACAGCTCTCCGGAGATTTTATTCAGCTTCACACCAAGAACAATCAGGCCGATTATCTTCATATACAGAAAGCGGCCATGGTGATATCCATGGAACAAGATTCGCTCTACGACCAGTCTTCGGGAAAAGATCTGAAAGCCTTTTTTGATTCGGCACAGGTCAAGAGGGTCTTTATTGACGGAAATGCTGAAACGATCTATCTGCCGCGCGACGACAGTAAGAAAAAGGAGATTATAGGCCTGAACCATTTGGAAGGTAGTTCCCTGAATCTCTTTATTGAAAATAAAAAAATGAAAAAACTGGTGGTATGGCCTGAGCCGAAAGGAAAGTTTTATCCATTGAATTTGCTGCCATCCGATGCAAGGTATCTTAAGAACTTTGTTTGGCACGACGCCATCAGGCCCAAAAATCCTGAGGATGTGTACAGGGAGGTAAAACCGGAAGAGGCTCCGTCAGCAAACATCAGGCAACGTATGACCGTAAAAGCAGATACACCTTTGGACGACAAAAAAACGGTTCAGCCGAAGCCGTTGAAAAAAGCCGCTCCATCGAAGAGAAAATAGATACAGGGAAAATTCGTAAATTTGTATTTCGTAAAACAAGATTGAATGGAGAACCTGATATGTATCCTGCCTGATTCTGTGGCAAACCAGATTGCAGCCGGAGAAGTGATCCAAAGGCCGGCTTCTGTGGTGAAGGAACTGGTTGAGAATGCCATTGATGCGGGGGCCACTCAAATAGATGTTGTCCTGAAAGATGCTGGCCGCAATATGATCATGGTTCTTGACAATGGTAAGGGCATGTCGCCTGCAGATGCGCATATTGCCTTTGAAAGGCATTCCACATCCAAGCTCCGTCAGGCAGCCGATCTCTTTCAGCTTCATACCATGGGATTTCGCGGTGAGGCTCTGGCTTCCATAGCATCCGTCGCACAGGTTGAACTGGTAACCCGGCGTCCGGCCGATGAACTTGCATGGCGGGTGGAAATAGAAGGCTCTTCCATTACCAATGAGGAACCTACTTTGGCGGCCCAGGGCAGTCGTTTAACTGTCCGCAACCTTTTCTACAACATACCTGCAAGAAGAAAATTTCTGGGCGAGAATGCCAAGGAGTTGCGTTTCATACGTGATGAATTTATCCAGATCGCGCTGGTTTATCCCAATTTGCAAATGAGTCTGGTTCACAACGATGAGACGCTTTACCAACTTCCACCCACAACCATTCGTCAGCGTATCCTCTCCATTTTTGGAAAACGTTCAGGTGGCCAGCTTAACAAGCAACTTTACCAGGTTGATGTGAATACTCAGTTGGTTAAGATTTCCGGTTTTATAGGCGACCCAACAGCCGCTTGCCACCGGGATCCAATGCAATATTTCTTTGTCAATGGACGCTTCATACGCCACAAGCTTTTCAGAAGTGCCGTCATGAAAGCTTATGAGACTTTAATCCCTGCTGGGCAGCAGCCATCATTCTTCTTGTATTTCGATGTTGATCCGGAGGCTCTGGATGTAAATATCCATCCAACCAAAACGGAAGTGAAGTTTGAACATGAGCAAGCCATCTGGCCCATCATTCATGCTGCCGTCAGGGAAGCACTGGGCAAGGCAGACGCCATTCCGGCCATCGATTTTGACAGAGATGATGCTCCTGAAATTCGTGTCTTTACCGGAGATCGTGAGGTGAATGCTCCCCATGTACGTTTTGATCCTTCCTATAATCCATTTCAGTCTACAGCCAGGAAAACGGAACCTAACTGGGATTCTTTGCTGGAAGGTTTTGAGAAAGGAACGGATACGGGTAAATCCTATGAACAGAGTGCTTCTTCGTTTTCTGCTGGTAACAGCAAGCTGAAGGATATTGATGCCTTGTTTTCGGATTTATCCGAAACGGTTGGTTCGGACAACAAGCTCTTTTACGATGTCAAGGATTCCGGAGAGCTTTTTGTCGATTCTGTAGACAAGATCGATGCCAATACTTCCAAATTCCAGCTGTTTGGATCGTATATCGTTCTGTATGGACCGCAATCCCTTGTTTTTGTCGATCAGCACAGGGCTCATGTCCGTGTTTTGTATGAACGCTATAAGGGCCTCTTCAATGCAGGAAAGGCTCCATCACAAACGTTGCTTTTTCCAGAGGAGCTGCATTTGGATCCGTTGCAAAGGACTGAATTGCTGGAGATTCTTGACGATTTGCAAACGCTCGGTTTTAAGGTTACCTGTACGGGCAATGAGTTCTTTGTGGCTGCTGTTCCGGTTGATCTGGTCGGACTTGATCCTGGTTTTCTGATCCTGGATGTTATGGAGTCCATGCATTATCCCGATATGGATTTTCAGGGAGATCGGCGTGACCGCCTGGCCTTGCGTCTGGCAAATTCCGGCGCGATTCCAAATGGGCAGGTACTGGGTGAAGCGGAAATGAACGATTTGATACAAAAACTGTTTGTGACAACAGAACAAAAGTATACGCCTGACGGCAAAAAGATCCTGGAACAGGTTTCTGCTGCAGAACTCCTGAAGCGTTTTTAGCCATTTATTAACGAATAGACAACTGCCTCATGAAAGCCGGAATTTGTACAATGCCTCTCATTCCACTCCGTTCAAAGCCTTCAGAGTGCTCGGAGATGATTACCCAACTTCTTTTCGGTGAGCTGTTTGAAGCTCTGGATGAAAAGGATTCCTGGAGCAAGATCCGAAATTTATCGGATGGCTATGTTGGCTGGTGTACCACCAAAATGCTGCAAATGTTGCCTCCGGAAATCGTTGAGACTTACAGAAATGCTGAGCCTCTTTTTACGAAAGCCTTGCTTGCTCCTTGTGTCAAACAAGGTGAAGCTGTACCGCGTTTGTATTTGCCTGCCGGAAGCCGTTTGTACTTTCTCAATAAAGAAACAGGCGCTTTTCCTGTCTATCGGACCATTGAACCTGGAAATATTCAGCCGGAAAAGGAAACCTGGAAGATCAATACCGATTCACTTGCATGGTTTGTGGGTAAGCCGGAAATGCTGCGTCAGGCCATGCATTTTATGAATGTTCCGTATCTGTGGGGTGGAAAGAGTGCCCTCGGAATCGATTGTTCAGGGTTTGTTCAGGTTGTCTATTCCATGTATGGTTACCTGTTGTCCAGGGATGCTAAGGATCAGGCTCTGGAAGGGGTGTCCGTTTCCAGTTTGTCTGAAGCTGCTTCCGGTGATCTGGCTTTCTTTTCAAACGAAGAGGAAAAGATTGTTCATGTTGGAATCCTCTTGGATGAAAACAGGATATTGCATGCTTCAGGTTCCGTTCATATTGACAAGATTGACAATACGGGTATTTTCAGTACTTCGCTTGGTGTCTATACCCATAAACTTTGCTGTCTCAGGCGCATATTAAGTGCGGGAAAAAGCTAAAATCGGAAGCTCAGGTCAAATGTTTCTGCTTTTTATAATCTGAACGAAATATTATTTCCTTTAAATTCATATCCATAAACTTAAACGCGTTGTCCTTTCTTCGAACGTAAGGTATTTTCGTCTGAAAATAAAAACTTTACCTTAGGATGGCGTGCAAGACTATAAATACAGATCTGAATAAAGAAGTGGGATCTAAACTGCTGAGGGTTCGTTTAAGGGCTGGCCTTTCTCAGCAAAACGTTGCCGATGACCTGGATTTTTCTTCGACCACTTATTCCAAACTGGAAAATGGCAAGGTCGACTTTACTGTGACTCGTCTTAAGCAGTTTGGCGATTATTTCAAGGTCTTCATTTCAGACTTTCTGGATCCGAACATTGAGACTCCCCGTTTGTTGCAGGACATAAAATCACCTTCCGATTACAAGATTCTTGAGGCAAAATATGAATTGCTTCGGGAACTCTACGAAATGCACAATAAATAGATTTTTCGTTTCTCAGAAGCTCTTGAATCCCATAATTTCCCTAACAGGAATGATGGTTTTCAGTGCGCTTTCACGCGCCTTTTCTGCTCCTTCGGTCACAACTTTGTGGAGGTATGCTTCGTCGTTACTGATTTCCAGGTAACGTTCCCGGATAGGTGAGGTTACTTTGATGATGTCTTCCGCCAGTTGCTTCTTGAGGTCTCCGTAACGAATCTCGCAGCTATTCCATTTTTCATTGAAATAGTCGTACGTGTCGGGCGCGGAAACTACCTTGAGTATGGTGAAAAGGTTTTCGATGCATTCCGGTTTTACGGAATTCATTGACGTGGGACCACCATCGGTGAGCGCTTTTTTTACTTTCTTTTCGATGACTTTGGGCTCATCGCAAAGATAGACACAGTTTCCTTCTGATTTTCCCATCTTTCCGCTGCCGTCGAGTCCGGGGATCTTGATGAGTTCTTCTCCAAAATTATAAGCCTGGGGTTCCTTGAAGAATTCTACGCCGTAAAAATTATTAAAGCGGCGGGCAAACTTTCTGGTCATTTCCAAATGCTGTTCCTGGTCTTTGCCTACGGGCACCTTGTCTGCATTGTGAAGAAGGATGTCGGCCGCCATCAAGGTCGGATAGGTGAGAAGCCCCGCATTGACATTTTCCGGTTGCTTTCTTGCTTTTTCCTTGAAAGACGTCGTCTTGGCAAGTTCTCCCAAATAGGCGTGCATGTTGAGCATCAGGTAAAGCTCAATCACTTCCTTGACGTCGCTTTGTACATAAATAGTGGCTACATTGGGGTCGATGCCGGCTGCAAGGTATTCACACAGTACAGATTTCACATTCGCATGCAGGCAATTCGGGTCTGGAAGGGTTGTCAGTGAGTGGTAATCGGCAATGAAAAAAAAGCAATTATTTTCATGCTGCATGCGGATAAAGTTGCGCAATGCTCCGTAGTAATTTCCAAGATGTAAATTTCCGGTGGAACGGATTCCACTCAATACTGTTTCCATAGTTGTTTTATGTTCAGAAATCCCCATAAACGTTATGGAGAACAAGCAAGTGCAAAGTTAATTATTATTTGTATGAAAGGCAAACGGGCTGAACTTCCAAATTTCTATCAAAAATTCTGGCATTGTTTTTTTTGACTAAAAAATAAGGCCGTCCCCAAGACGGCCTTATTTGTGAAGTATTGATTTTATGTCATTTGGACTGAAGAACCTGCCTTCCGGTCTTGAGCCCTTTGCCATTGACCTCAAGCATAATATCGCCGGATTTTTCCGAAGATTGAACTAGAACAACCAGCTTTCCGGAGAACAGTTTCATGGTTGGAAGGTGGAAAAGCTCAAGAGAAGTTGCATCGCCGTTGCAGGCAGCACGATAGCTTCCTGCTCCTCTTACCTTGAAGTTGAGTTGGTTGGTGGCGGTGGCACATTCGTTGCCGTCTTTATCGACCACACTGACTGTTACAAAAGAAAGGTCTTTTCCGTTTGCTTCGAGCTGGGTACGGTCGGCCTTCAATAGGATCCGTGCAGGCTTCCCTGCCGTTTTGATGGTCTTTTCCGCTGCGGCTTTACCTTGTGCGTCGTAAGCAATAACTTTCAGGCTGCCAGGTTCGTATTTGACCTCGTTCCACATGAGCCGGTAACGTTCAAGACCCTCTTTTCCTTTTTTAAGGCGGCCCTGGCTTTTTCCGTTGACGAAAAGTTCAGCTTCCGGATAACTGGTGTAGACAAAGACCGGTGTCAGTTCTCCCTCGCGGCCTTCCCAGTTCCAATGGGGAAGAATGTGCAGGGTCGGTTCGTTCTTGTTCCAGCGGCTGCGATACAGGTAAAACCTGTCCTTGGGAATACCGGCCAAATCACAGATACCGAAATAGGAAGATCTGGATGGCCATATTTGGTCATAAGGGGAAGGCTCACCGAGGTAATCCATGCCTGTCCATACAAATTCGCCGATCACCCAGTTCTTGTCGTCCTGCCACATCCAGTCCTCATCGGGTAGATTGGACCAGGAGCAGGCTTCCACATCGTAGGAAGAAGATTGTGCATCCGGATAGATAACACCTTTGCCCACTTTGACCGGAAACTTGTAAACGCCTCTCGAGCTGACTGTCGAAGCGGTCTCTGAACCAAGGAGGAAACCCTGAGGCATGAGATCGTAGGTTTTCTGGTACATCGGGAGTCTGTAGTTTAGGCCGGGAATGTCCAGTTTGGCCATAAACTGATGTTTTATGGCATCCTCTGCCATGTTTACACCGCTGGTCACAGGACGAGTTGGGTCTTCCCGGTGAACGATGTTCTGAAGAAAGCAGGCAACTCTGCTACCGTCCGTAAGTCCCTGTTCCGGCACTTCGTTCCCAATGCTCCACATCACAATGCTTGGATGGTTCCGGTCGCGGTGTATAAAATTGACCATGTCTTTTTCTGCCCATTCGTCGAAAAACAGGTTGTATCCGTTTTTGCACTTGGGTTGTTTCCATTCGTCAAAGGCTTCGTCCATGACCATGAAACCCATTTCGTCGCAAAGTTCGAGCATTTCGGGAGCCGGCATATTGTGAGTCATGCGTATGGCATCGCAACCCATGTCTTTCATGATGGAAAGCTGACGCCGTAAGGCAGCTACGTTCACTGCAGAACCGATTGGGCCAAGGTCGTGGTGCAGGCATACGCCCTTGAACTTACGGGTTATCCCATTGAGTTGGAATCCTTTTTCCGGACTAAAATTGATGGAACGTATACCAAATCGGGTGGAATAGGTATCGATGATGTCGTCACCCAGTTTCAGAGTAGAGACGGCCGTGTAAAGTGACGGTGTTTCCGGTGACCACAGTTTCGGGTTCTTAACGGCAAAGAGTTGTTCGAATTCATTGCCAAATAGCTGGTTGGTGGAAGAGGTTTCAACAATGTTGCCGGCAGGATCCTTGATTTCTGTAACAAGCGTCATGTCTGAAACCGGTTTTGCTATTCTGGTCTGCAAACGCACTTTGGCCAGTTGGGCTGTAACGACAGGAGTTGTGAGTGTGGTTCCCCAGGTCTCGACCGATGTCTGTGGGGTGACGATGACATGTACGTTTCGGTACAAACCAGCTCCGGGGTACCAGCGGGAGGATTCTTCCAGGTTTTCCAGCCTGACGGCCAGATTGACCGGCTGGCCTGGCTGAATGAAAGGAGTGATGTCAAAATAGAAGGAATTGTAACCATAACCCCAGTTTCCAACATTCGAACCGTTTACGTACACCGTAGCACGGCTCATGGCTCCGTCAAAAAGCAAGGTAACTTTACCTCCCTGCTTGAAATCCGGCAAGTCAAAACTTTTGCGGTACCAGGCGACGCCAATGTAGGGCAGAGCCCCGGTTCTACCGGTTTTTTCCGTAGCCGTTTTTTCTCCGTTTTGTACAATGGCCACCACTTGTTTGTCGATGTTTTTGTCAAAGGGGCCGTAGATGGCCCAATCGTGTGGTACGGTGACATTTTCCCAGGATGCGTCCTTGTAGTTGGGTCTCATGGCACCGGCAGGATCTCCTTTCGTAAATTTCCATCCTTTTTCAAGAGTTATGGAGGTACGGGCGGCAATTGGCATGCAGCATGTAGCCAGCGCCAATGTCAGCAAAGTCCTGGCACATAAATGTAATGGTTTTTTCATGTCAAATGTATTAGTGTTATGAACGCACAAATATACAAAAAAGTGTAAATGATACACTATAAAAGCAGATTCCTGATAAAAGTTTTGCCTGATTGCTTAGTTGTTGCTGATCAGGGTAATATGAATTATTGTAACAAACGGGTTTTTGAATAGTTTTACATGCTAAAAAATAAAAAGTGAATTTTTAACCGGAAAAGTTGAGCCGGTAGAAACTATCGATTATATTTGAAAAATACGCCGGATTCACACTTGAGCCAAGCTTGAATCCGGGTATATTTTCTTTAAATTTTAATTCTGAAAACATGAACTTTATTCATCGAGCACTAATTCTTTTTTTCAGTCTGCTGATTTTAGGCATACATAGTTTGCTGTATGCTCAATCAGATGTGCCGGGACAAAACCAACCGATTTCTCAGAAGCTTGTTGTATTGGCCAATCAAGTGGCCTACAATCAGGAAGGGCCGAAAACGGCCGTCGTACAATCTGATTTTTCCTTGCCTGAAAATACGGAATTTGAGATAGTCGATTGTCAAACGGGAAAGAAAGTCTATTCAGGAAAATCAGGCAAGTCGCAACAGGTCAAGGATTGGAGCTTGGTTGCATGGTTTAGTCCCATTAATTTTTCCAAATTCCAGAAGGAAGGTTCTTTTAAAATACTTGTCCGCTGGAAGAACGGGACTTACGAATCTTACCCTTTCGCTGTTGAACCTCAAGCTCTGGAAAAAATAGTCATCCCGGCAATTGCTCATTTCTTTTACCATCAAAGAGCCAATTCTCCTCAGGAACTTGAAGCCGATAAGAATTTGCTGCTTTTTGGCAGTGACCGAAGGGTAGACCTGCACGGTGGATGGTGCGATGCGTCGGGAGATATCAGCAAATATTTTTCCCATCTGGCATACACCAATTTTATGTCGCCCCAACAGATTCCGATGGCGACCTGGTCTATGATCAATGCTTCAGAGAAAGCCTCTCAGCTTATGACTCAGATCAAGGCAGAGGATGCACTGACGAAAGAAGCTCTTTATGGTGCAGACTACCTCATGCGTTCTTTTGATCCGGAAGGCTATTTTTATATGACCGTTTTCAGCTATTTCGACAAGGATCCCAAAGCCCGAAGGGTCGTTGGCTTGTTGGCGGACAGCAAGACCACGGCAGACTATCAATGTGCATACCGTGAAGGAGGCGGTATGGCCATTGCTTCCCTGGCCCGTATTTCCCGGTGGGGTATGAATGGCGATTTCACTTCGAAACAATATCTGGATGTGGCAGAAAAGGCTTTTGCTCATTTGCAGAAATACAGTACCAACTATGCGGATGACGGTAAGGACAATGTCATCGATGATTATTGTGCCCTGATGGGAGCTACCGAACTCTGGATTGCCACAGGCAAGGATATCTACAGAAACGAAGCCAGAAAACGTGCTGTCAACCTGAATAAACGACTCTCGCCTGAAGGTTATTTCATAGCCAATGATGCCAATCGTCCTTTTTGGCATGCAGCCGACGCTGGTTTACCCATTATGGCCTTGGCTCGCTTTTTGGACAAGGAAACCGATACTGGTTTCCGTAATTTGGCTTTGACTACCATCCGGAAGGCCATCGACTATAACCTGAAAGTAACCTCTGAAGTGGTCAATCCGTTTGGCTATGCCCGTCAGAGTTTTTTATACAAGGGTAAAGTGCAAAATGGCTTTTTTATTCCTCATGAGAACGAGAGTGGCTGGTGGTGGCAGGGAGAGGATGCTCGCCTGGGTTCCCTGGCTGCAGCGATGCTGGTCGGCGGCCGGTTGGTTTATCCTGACAAAAACGGTGCATACGGTGTCAGGCAGGACCTGGCCGATTATTCAAGCCGGCTCATTTCCTGGGTGCTGGGTTGCAATCCTTATAATATGTGCATGATGTATGGCTACGGACACAACAATGTGCCATACATGAGCTCGATGTACGGACATGGATCTGGCAAGGGAGGCATTTCCAACGGCATTACGGGCAAAGATGGAAAAGGTGATGGGAGTGGCATAGACTTTAAGGTGGAGGATAATGGGAATGAGTGGAGATGGAGCGAACAGTGGATTCCGCATTCTGCATGGTTTCTTCAGGCAGTAACGGCTATGTTGTGACTTTAAAGTCTTGGAATGGATGAAATAAAAATAAACAAAGCGGGCTGTTCATTTTTGAACAACCCGCTTTGTTTTAGACGGGAAGGCTTATCTTAAACCTTCAAGAATTCTTTTGATGACGGTCTGTGCCGAGATTTCGCGGTTGGCGGCTTCGGGGATGACTAAGCTGCGCGGCCCTTCGATGACATCGTCGGTCACGATCATGTTCCGGCGTACAGGCAGGCAATGCATAAAGTGTGCGTTTTTGGTGACAGCCATTTGGCGGTCGCTGACGGTCCAGGATCGGTCAGAATTGATAATCTTGCCGTAATTGGGGTCCTGATAGGCGGACCAGTTTTTGGCGTAGATGAAATCCGCACCTTCGAAAGCCTTCATTTGGTCGTATTCCACGTGAGCATCACGGACAAATTGTTCTGCCAATTCATAGCCTTTGGGGTGTGTAATGACGAAATCAACATCGGCTTCGTTCATAAAGTCGGCGAAACTGTTGGGTACGGCCTGAGGCAAAGCCTTGGGGTGCGGAGCCCAACTAAGCACGACTTTGGGCTTTGCTGTTTCCTTATGTTCCTCGATGGTAATAAGGTCGGCGAATGCCTGAAGCGGATGACAGGTGGCGGACTCCATGCTGAAAACCGGGCGGCCTGAGTATTTGATAAACTGGCTGATGATGGTTTCCTCGTAGTCGAATTTCTTGCTTTCGAAGTTTGCAAAGGAGCGGACACCGATGATGTCGCAATAGCTTCCCATTACAGGAATGGCTTCCAGCAAGTGTTCGGATTTGTCGCCGTCCATGATGACGCCGCGTTCGGTTTCGAGTTTCCAGGCACCCTGATTGACGTCGAGCACCATGGTGTTCATGCCAAGGTTCATGCCTGCTTTTTGTGTGCTAAGACGGGTACGCAGGCTGGAATTGAAAAAAACCATCAGCAGGGTTTTATTTTCACCAAGGTTTTTGTAGGCAAACCTGTTTTTCTTTATTTCGAGCGCTTCTTTAACGGCTTCGTTCAAGTTGCCGAGGTCTTTGACGCTGGTATAATTTCTCATAGCTTTGTTTTTATTTTATTTCTCAATGATTTCCTTCATCATGGCAAAAGCCGAAAGCGTAGCCCTGTCGATGTTTATCTTGCGCAAGGCTCCGAACTGGAACCGGCGGCTTAGGACGTCGTTCTTGGTGCAGACGCAAATCCATACAGTTCCGACTGGTTTCTCTTCTGTGCCTCCGTCCGGTCCGGCAACGCCTGAAACAGCTACGGCAATATCCGTCTCCAGACTATTGAGTACGCCCTTTGCCATTTGTTCAACGACTTCCTGGCTTACAGCTCCAACTTTTTCGAGGATATCGTGGGATACGCCGAGCATTTTCTCCTTGACGGTATTGCAATAGGCAACAACTCCACCTTTGAAATAGGAGGAACTACCAGCTACGGTAGTGAGCATGTGTGCAATGTTGCCACCTGTGCAGCTTTCGGCTGTTGCCAGTATCAGGTGTTTTTCTTTCAGCAGGTTTCCGATGATCACTTCAACAGGCAGGTCTTCTTCTGCAAGAATGGCAGAGCCAAGAATAGAACGTAGCTTGACCAGCTCTCTGGTAACGATGCTTTCCAGTTCTTTCTTATCGGTGAGGGACCCGGTCATCCGAAGTTTGACCAATCCTGGAGAAGGCAGGTATGCCAGCTTGATGCAGGAAGGCAGCTCGTTTTCCCAGTCGGTCAGTTTGATGGCCAGCGATGATTCTGGTATGCCATAGACCAGGACGGTCTTGTGCAAAAGGGAGGGTGTCTTGAAATGATCTTTCAGCCGGGGCAGGATTTCATTGCTCATGATCCATTTCATCTCGGAGGGGACACCAGGCATGGAAACCAAAACTTTGTCGTCCAAATCGAACCAGGTGACGGGCGCTGTCCCCCGTTTGTTCTGTATGATGGTGGCGGTTTCCGGCACATATGCCTGACCATAGGTCAGTTCATTCAGGACGTTGGGCCTGTTTTTGAAAAGCTCGTTGATGTTGTCAATAACACCCTGGTTGAACACCAGTTTGGTATTGAAATATTTGCAGAGCGTTTGTTTGGTGATGTCGTCCTTGGTCGGGCCCAGGCCACCGGTGACCAGAACAATGTCTGTTCTTAAAAAAGCCAGTTCCACGGCTTTCATGATTTCTTTTTCATCATCCGGTACCGTGGTGATGTGAAAGATCTGAAAACCTTCCTTGTTCAGTTCCGTGCCCATCCAGGCCGAGTTGGTGTCCACTATCTGTCCAATCAGGATTTCATCGCCAATTGTGATGATTTCCACCAATTTGCCCTTACTTTTCTGCACCTTTTTCATCTTTCTTTATTTTCGGGTTTGACCGTTTCCGTTTATAAACCATTTATATGTCGTCAGTTCTTCCAACGCCATAGGTCCCCTTGCATGCAGTTTTTGCGTGCTGATGCCTATCTCTGCACCGAGACCAAACTGCGCTCCATCCGTAAAGGCTGTTGAAACATTGGCGTATACGCAGGCGGCATCAACAGCTTTTTGGAAATGTTCACAGGTGTCAGCATTTTCACTGACGATGCTTTCGCTATGTTTGGAACCGAATTGAGCGATATGCCTCAGGGCTGCCTGAAGGTCTGGAACCGTCTTGATGGCCATTTTATAGTCCAGAAATTCGGTGCCGAAACTTTCTTCGGTCGCTTTTTCAAGTAAGTTGGAAGGATAGTTGTTTAGCAGGAAAGTGTAGGCTTTTACATCGGCATAGATGATAACCTTGCTCTCTGCCAGTTTTTTGCAGATAGCAGGAAGATCGGCCAATCTTTTTTCATGGACGATCAGACAATCCAGGGCGTTGCAGACACTGACTCTGCGGGTTTTGGCATTGTTGACGATGACTGCACCTTTTTCGGTGTCGCCTTCAACATCGAAATAGGTATGGCAAATGCCGGCTCCTGTTTCAATGACAGGAATTTTGGCGTTTTCACGTACGAAATTGATCAAGCCTGCGCTGCCTCTTGGAATGAGGAGGTCCACATAGCCTCTTGCATTCATGAGCTCGGCCGTGGCTTCCCTGTCTGCTGGCAAAAGAGTGCATACGGCAGGATCTATCCTGAATTTTTTCAGTACGTCGTGTATCACGGAAACGATGGCCAAATTGGATTGGTGGGCATCGTGGCTTCCTTTCAGAAGGCAGGCGTTTCCGGATTTCAGACATAAGGAAAAGACATCAAAGCTGACATTTGGTCTGGATTCGTAAATGATGCCGATGACACCGAAAGCGACGCTGACTTTGCTGATTACCATGCCATTGGGCATTTCCTTTTGCATCAGAGTGCGTCCGAGAGGAGAAGGAAGGGATGCTACATTACGAATGTCTGCTGCGATACCGGCAATGCGCTCTTTGGTGAGCATGAGGCGGTCGTATTTTGGATTGGTGATGTCCATCAGATCCAAATCTTTTTTATTGTTGAGAAGGATATAGGAAGCTTTGGCTTCTGCGGCATCTGCCACGGCAAGCAATATATCCCTGATGGTCTCTTCCGTTACGAAAGCCAGGCTTTGGCTGGCCCTGCGTACTGATTCAAATGTAACGTTCATGTTCATAATAACAAGTTTAATCCAAATATAGATAATCGTAATGAATCAAAGGCTTTTCCCCTTTTTTTCCGATAACATCGCGGGCACTTTCGCTTCCGTATTGTGCTTTTCCTACACCGATCTGTTGGCCTGTCGGGTCGAAAATACGCACGATATCGCCTTTTTCAAATAACCCTTCAATGCTGGTAATGCCCACGGGAAGAAGGCTGGTGGCGTCATTTTTTAATAGAGCTTCCAGACAGCCCTGATTGATGTGAACTTCTCCTTTGGCAAAACCTTCGGAGTGAGCGATCCATTTTTTGACGGCCGAAGCCTTCTTGTTGGCTACAAAGGTGGTGCAGACAGGCTCTTTATCCGTGTCCAGCAAATCGGGTAGGATATTTTCCTTTTTTCCGTTGGCTATGTAAACGGCAATGCCTTCTTCGGCCACTTTCCTGGCAATGTTTGATTTGGTAAGCATGCCGCCTCTTCCAAAAGAGGATTTGCTGGAAGAAATGTATTGCTTGAGGTCGGTGTTTGGCTGGATCTCCGGGATAACCCTGGCTTCAGGGTCGTTGGGATTCCCGTTGTAGATGCCGTCGATGTTGCTCAGGATGATCAGTGCTTCCACATTCATCATGGTGGCGATCAGGCCGGAGAGTTCATCGTTGTCGGTAAACATCAGCTCAGTTACGGAAATCGTGTCGTTTTCGTTGACGATGGGTACGACACCGTTTTCGAGCATCACTGTCATGCAATTTTTCTGGTTGAGGTAATGTCCCCGGCTGTTGAAGCTTTCCTTGGTGGTGAGTACTTGTCCACAGGTTAGCCCGTTCTTGTGAAATAGGTTGCAATAATGGTTTATCAGGATGGCCTGGCCTACGGCGGAGAATAATTGTCTTTGGTCTACGGAATCGAGCTTTCTGCTGGTCTTCACCTCACTGCGACCTGCAGCAACGGCACCGGAGGACACGAGCACGATTTCCACACCTGCTTTCTGCAGAGTGGAAACCTGATTAACAAGTGCCGACATTCTTTCGAGGTCGAGCGTTCCGTCTTTTTTGGTCAGGACATTGCTGCCGATTTTAACGGCTATCCTTTTAAATCGGTAGGGTGTCATTCTTCAATTCTTTTGTTTTTCCGGCGATTGTACACCTTTTTGCTGGGATGAATCTTATGAGTGGAAATCCAACCGGGACTGAGCGATTGTTGCATCTCCCGATCGGCGATCTTAACGGCTTTGATGTAATCCTCGACCGTCACCTTCATGGAAATCTTTTTTTTTCGTTTTTTCATTCGCAGCGTTTCCTGCTTTTTGGGGGGTTATTTCAGAAAACTGGCCTTCAATCCACGGATGACGGAGGATGAAAATCCTGCATGTTCCATTTCATTGAGTCCTTTGATGGTGACTCCACCAGGGGTGGTCACTTTGTCTACTTCTACTTCGGGGTTGACGCCGTTGGCCTCCAGCAGTGCGATCGCTCCTTTCAGTGTTTGCATGACCACCTCTTTTGCAACGTTTGGATAGATGCCCATTTCAACACCGCCTTCGGTTGCTGCACGGATGTAACGGAATGCATAGGCAATACCGCAGGATGACAGTGACATGAATGCATTCAGCTGGGACTCGGGTACAAGCAGGGCTTTGCCCAATTCGTCAAAGATCTTGACGAGGAGTTCTTCCTGGTCCGCTGTTGCATTGTAGGAAGTGATGCAGGAGAAACTTTCCATGACATCAATAGCAGTATTGGGTATCATGCGGAACAGGGTTGGAACTTGTCCGTTCTTGTCCGGAAAAATGATCTTCAATTTCTCAAGGGGAATACCGGCTGCAATGGAAAGTAGGATTTGATTGTCATAATCCAGTTTGTCCAAGATCTCTGCAGCGATGGACTCCACCAACCATGGTTTGACGGCAAGGACGACGATGTCTGCTCCTTCTATGCTTTCACGATTGGATATGTTGCAATGGATTTCAGCGTTGAATTCTTGGATTTTGCGTAGATTCTCTTCGTTGATGTCGCTTACAAAAATATCTTTGGCAGCAAAAAAACTACCCTTGCTTAAACCTCTGGCTATGGCTCCGCCCATATTGCCAGCACCAATTATGCTGATCTTCATAGTTTGTATGATTTTTATGTATTATAATGACGGAAGCCACCTCAAGTGAAGTGACTTCTGTTTTTTTAAAGTATTGCATCAAGAGCCTTAAGAAATTGCCCGGCTTCTTCCATACTTAAACAGAGTGGCGGCAGCAGTCGTATAACATTCGTTCCGCTGACACCGGTAAAAATATGTTTCTCAAAGAGCAGCTTTTGCCTGATTTCCTTGATGGGATTTTCGAATTCGAGTCCAATCATCAGGCCTTTTCCGCGGATTTCCTTGATTTTGGGATTTTTCTTTAGTTCGGCGATCAGAAAATTGCCGACTTTTTCTGCATTTTCTACCAGATTTTCCTTTTCCATGATATCCAGAACGGCTATACCTGCCGCACATGCCAAATGGTTTCCTCCAAATGTTGTGCCAAGCATTCCGTAAACAGGCTTGAATAAAGGACTTATCATTAATGCGCCCATTGGAAATCCGTTACCGATTCCTTTGGCTAAGGTAATTAAATCAGGACGAATGTCTGCGTATTGGTGGGCGAAAAATTTTCCGCTACGGCCGTAACCGGACTGGATCTCATCCAGAATGAGGATGGTGTCTGTTTCGGTACAGATCTTGCGCAAATCCTGCATGAATTTGGGGTCTGGTACCTGAATGCCACCGATGCCCATGATACCTTCAATGATGACGGCACATACATCTTTTGGTGCAAGGGCATTCCTGACCGCTTCGATATCATTCAGTTCAACAAAAATCACATCGATGCCTTCGTTGATGGGGGCAACGATTTTCGGGTTGTCGGTAACACGTACAGCGGCGGAAGTGCGTCCATGAAAGGACTTTCTGAAGGCTACGACTTTCTTTCGTCCGGTGTGGAATGAAGCCAGTTTCAGCGCATTTTCATTGGCTTCGGCGCCAGAGTTGATGAGAAACAGGCTGTAATCGTCGTAACCACACTGTTTTCCAAGTTTAGCGGCGAAATCCCTTTGCAGGGTGTTGACCACCGAATTGGAGTAAAATCCGATTTTAGCGACTTGTTCAGCTATTTTCTGAACGTAGTGGGGGTGTGCATGACCTACTGAAATAACGGCGTGACCTCCGTAGAGATCCAGATATTCTGTTCCTTTGTCATCGTAAGTGTGGCAACCTTTGCCACTTACAATATTGATGTCAAAAAGAGGGTAAACGTCAAATAAATTCATTGTTGCTTTTTTTAGTGCAATGCGCAAGAATAATTAAAAGGCAACCGGCTTTAGGTTCAGTCCTGTTCTCTCGTCCAGGCCAAACATCAGATTCATGTTGTGGACAGCCTGGCCGGAAGCGCCCTTGAGCAGGTTGTCGATAACGGAAAGGATCAAAAGCTTCTTCCCGTGTTTTTCCAGATGCAGGAGGCATTTATTGGTGTTGACCACCTGCTTGAGATCGATATTTTTAGCTGTCACGAAAGTGAAGGCTGCATCTTTGTAAAATTCCTGGTAAATGGTCTCCGCTTCTTCGATACTCCCGTCAAAGTTTGTGTAGGCACTGACAAAGATACCACGAGCAAAATCACCCCTTACAGGGATGAAATTGATGTCTTGGGTAAATCCATTCTGCAATTGTTTCATGGACTGTCCGATTTCCTGCAGATGCTGATGTTCGAAAGCCTTATACACGGAAACATTGTCGTTGCGCCAACTGAAATGCGATGTGGAGGAAGGCTTAACCCCTGCTCCTGTTGAGCCCGTAATGCCGGTGACATTGATTTCAGACTTCAGCAAGCCTTTGGCAGCCAAAGGTAGAAGTGCCAGCTGGATACAGGTGGCGAAACATCCGGGATTGGCTATGTGCTGGGCTTTTCTGATGGCTTTCCTGTTCATTTCCGGTAGACCGTATACGAAATCGTGGTCGTCCCTTTTTTGACGATAGTCGGTCGAGAGGTCGATGATTTTTAAATTAGCCGGAATGTTGTTGGCTTCCAGGAATTTTTTGCTGTCACCGTGGGCTGAGCAAAGGAAGAGGACATCCACCTGGTCCAGGGGGAGCGTATCCGTAAAGACAAGATCACATTCTCCCACAAGGCCGCCGTGAATATCGGTTATATGATTTCCGGCATTGCTGCTGCTATTGACAAACACGATTTCTGCCTGAGGGTGGTTGATCAGTAACCTCAACAATTCGCCTGCCGTATAGCCGGCTCCACCTATTACTCCAATTTTTATCATTCAGTACTATTCTTTACCGTTCTTTTTCTGAACTGCGTGGAAAATCTTGATGGAATTGCCGTAAATCTTGGTGAAGCCTTTGGCATCTTCGGCTGTGAAAGCAGTCTGGGTTTCACCGTATTCGCCAAATTCGGACTTCATCAGGTCAAACGGGCTTTCGATACCTACCAGTACGTAGCTGTACGGACGAAGCTGTACATAAACCTTTCCGGTAACGTTTTCCTGAGAGCTGAGAAGAAAAGCTTCGCAGTCGCGCATCACTGGCTCCAGATATTGGGCTTCATGCAGGAACATGCCGTACCAGTTGCCGATCTGATCTTTCCAGTATTGTTGCCATTTGGTCAGGGTATGTTTCTCAAGCATCTTGTGGGCGTTGATGATGATGATGGGTGCAGCCGCTTCGAAACCGACACGGCCCTTGATCCCGATGATGGTGTCGCCAATGTGCATGTCGCGGCCAACCGCATATTTGGATGCTATTTCCTCAATCTTCAGGATAGCCTTTACTTTATCGGCATATTTTTCTCCGTTGATGGCCGCGATTTCGCCTTTCTCGAATTCGAGTTCCAGCATTTCTTCACCTGTGGCTGTCATCTGTGAAGGATAAGCTTCTTCCGGTAACGTTAGGTCTGATTTCAGGGTTTCCTTTCCACCGATGGAAGTTCCCCAGAGTCCTTTGTTGATGGAGTATTCCATTTTTTTGAAATCGGCTTCGAAACCGTGTTTTTTCAGATAATTGATTTCGTATTCACGGGTCAGAACCATGTCACGGGTTGGGGTGATGATTTTGATATTTGGAGCCAGAACGTTGAATGTCAAGTCAAAACGAATCTGATCATTTCCAGCTCCAGTTGAACCGTGAGCAACACAGTCTGCACCGATGGACTTGGCGTATTCTATGATGGCGATGGCTTGAAAAATACGCTCGGAGCTTACGGAAATAGGATAGGTCCCGTTTCTGAGCACGTTTCCGAAAACCATGTATTTGATGCTTTTTTCGTAATAATCTTTGGTTACATCAAGGGCTACGTGTTTTACTGCACCGAGCTTGTATGCGTTTTCTTCGATCTTTTTCAGGTTTTCAGGTGAAAAGCCACCGGTATTGGCTACGGCAGTATAAACATCATAACCTTTTTCTTCTGACAGGTACTTTGCGCAAAACGAGGTATCCAAACCACCGCTGAATGCTAATACAACTTTTTCTTTCATACTTTTTTTCTTGAGCCATAAAGGCTATGGATGATTATTTTTCTTCTTCTTCGTGTTCTTTGGGATCATAAAGCATAGCTGTGCACATGCAGAATCTCCTGTTCTGTCTTTGCAGGATGTCGTAATTTACGCAACTTTGGCATCCTTTCCAGAAAGCTTCATCGTCGGTCAGTTCGGCAAAGGTGACGGGGCGATATCCCAATGCATAATTTATTTTCATAACTGCTGCTCCTGTGGTAAGACCAAAGAGTTTTGCGTCGGGAAATTTGGTTCTTGAAAGTTCGAAGGCTTTATGTTTGATTCTTTTAGCCAGACCATGACCTCTGAATTTTTCTACTACGATCAAACCTGAATTGGCAACAAACTGCTTGTTACCCCAGGATTCGATGTAGCAGAAACCTGCAAATTCCTCACCGGCCAATGCTAGAATAGCCTTGCCTTCTATGATTTTCTGTGATACATATTCGGGGCTCCTTTTGGCAATACCTGTGCCTCTGACCTTTGCAGCATTTGCAATTGTTTCCAATATGGTATCGACGTATTTTACGTGTGATTCATTTGCAATTAATACATCAATTTGAGTGTTCATTTTAAACGATAAATTTCATTTTTTTACATTGTCAAATCGCCCCGAAAATGAGCAGGGGTGTTAGGCGTGAATAATCTCAGATTTTTTATTCGCTCAGATAGGCAAAATTTCTGACAATATGCGGGTCAGTTCTGGTCTGGTAATGTGATCTCTGGGGATAATCAGAATGGTGTCATCTCCGGCTATCGTTCCAAGAATTTCAGAGGATGCTTTTTGGTCAATGTCGGCTGCAATACCTCCTGAATATCCAGGTTTGGTCTTGACAACAGCAAAGGCTCCGCAGTAATCGACTGAGAGGAACCCGTTGGTGATGTATGAGGCTTCAGGCGCTTTTGACCATGCAGCCTTGATCACATTGGGGCCTTCCGGCAAAACGTATACATACCCACCTTCGTAGTCTGGCATCTTGGCAACTTTCAGTTGTTTGAGGTCTCGGGATAAGGTGGCTTGTGTCAAATCAAAGTTGTTCTTCTGCAAGATTGCAAGCATTTCTTCCTGGCTTCCAATCTTGTTGTTCTTGATAATGTCCTTGATTAACAGTAGTCTGTTGGATTTGTCTTTCATTAGTTGACCGATTGTCTATTTTTGAATAAAAATACAAATATTGTGCAAAATTAGCCAACCTATACGTTTTTACAAAATATTATGTGCATTTTTTTTCAAAAAAAGCGTATTTATGCATAAATTAAGGTTTTAACTGCTGTGTGAATGTATTGATATGCAGAAAATATACCGTAACTATGCATGAACACTCTGTTACATTGCTTTCCAGCCTTGTGCAATCAGGTCAAATTCATTGCCATCCCTTGATATGAGACGACTCCCTTTGTCTTTTGAGCAGATATGCCCAATCATGCGGATTCCTTCCAGTCCGGCCATCTCATCGTGCATGCTGAGTGGCACTGTAAAGAGGAGTTCGTAATCTTCGCCTCCGTTTAGTGCAGCGGTGGTCAGATTCATATTCATTTCCTCTGCCTGAACGGCGGTCTGATAGTCTATCGGAATTTTTTCCTCATAAACCCTGCATCCACAGTTGCTGTCTGTACAGAGATGCAACAATTCGGAGGACAGGCCGTCGGAAATGTCTATCATGGAAGTTGGCACGATGTTCTTTTTGGCCAGAAGCTCCACGATATCTTTCCTGGCTTCGGGCCTTAGCTGGCGTTCCAGAAGGTATTCCTTGCCGGTAAAGTCAGGTTCAACCTGGCTGTCTTTGTCGAAGACCCTTTTTTCCCTTTCCAGAAGTTGAAGTCCCATGTAGGCAGCACCAAGGTCTCCGGAAACGAATATCAGATCGTTGTCTTTGGCCCCGCTCCGCAAAACAGCTTTGCCTTTTTCCACTTCTCCAATACAGGTGATGCTGATCATCAAACCTGTTAGCGATGCAGAAGTATCTCCGCCAACCAGGTCTACGCCGTATTTGTCGCAGGCCGTTTGAAGTCCTTCGTAAAAATCCTCCAGGTCTTCCACGCAAAAGCGTTTGGAAATGCCCATGGAGACGATAATCTGTTTGGGTTGTCCATTCATGGCGTAAATGTCTGAAAAGTTGACAATGGCCGATTTGTATCCCAAATGCATCATTGGGGTATAGGTCAAATCAAAATGGATGCCCTCCAGTAGAAGATCGTTTGTAACCAAAACTTCCTTATCTGTATAATCCAGAACGGCGGCATCGTCTCCGACACCAATCCGACTGGATGAATTTTTCAATTGAATTTTCTCTGTGAGGTGTCGAATAAGGCCAAATTCGCCATATTCACTGATTTCTGTTCGGTTTTTTCCCATAGTTGTTTTTAAGAGCGATTTATCAATTCACGCATGATCTGTGTCATTTTTGGTTGCGCAGCCAAGGCAGCCTTTTGTACTTCCTCGTGTGTGACTTCCACGATTTTCCCCTCCAGGCCGATATCGGTGATGACGGAAATGGCAAAAACTTCCATATCGGCGTGTCGTGCTACGATTACCTCTGGAACGGTGGACATTCCTACCGCATCTCCACCAATGATTTTAAAGAATTTGTATTCTGCCGGCGTTTCAAAGGTTGGTCCAGAGGTCCCCACGTAAACTCCTTGATGCAGTTTGATGCCAAATTCTGCGGCAATTTCAAGTGCTTTTTTCCGCAAGCGTGGTGAATAAGCATCACTCATGTCAGGAAAACGGGTTCCGAGGTCTTCGTTGTTTTTGCCTCTTAGCGGATGTTCGGGGAAGCGGTTGATGTGGTCTGTAATCATCATCAGATCGCCAATCTTGAATTCTTCGCGCATTCCGCCGGCTGCATTTGAAACAAACAAAGTCTTGATTCCAATGGCTTTCATGATGCGGACAGGAAACGTAACCTGTTTCATGTCGTAGCCTTCATAATAATGAAAGCGCCCTTGCATGGCCATGATGTCCTTGTTTCCCAGTTTGCCGAAAATTAGTTTGCCACTATGTCCTTCCACGGTTGAAACTGGGAAGTGTGGTATATCCTGATACGGTATTTCGAGATGGATGTCAATTTCCTTGACAAGCTCTCCCAGTCCTGTGCCCAGGATTATGGCCGTTTCAGGGTGGCTTGGCATCCTTTTTCTAAGCCAATCCGCGGTATCTTTTATTAATTCGTACATAATCCAGTATTTTTTGATCAAAAACAGCGCCTTCTCCTTCCAGGAAGTGAACTTCAAGCATAGGGTAATATATATGGTGCATCAGTGCTTCCATAAACGAATTGTTCTGAATGCGCATTGCGTCCTTTTCCGTAGAAATAATGACACCACCCTCATCCTTGATTTTCTCAAAGGCCTGGCTTATTTTGCGGGCATCCTTTTTACTGAATTCGTGGTGGTCCGGGTAAATCATAGTTTGGGCCTCTGGGCAATATTCCCTGACATAATCGATCAGGCTGTCCGGAGAAGCGATGCCTGTGAGGACAATGACCGGCCTTTTGTCGTTTTTTATTTTGTCCATGGTCAGGCCGTTGCTGTTTATGTCCAATTCCATGTTTTCCGTATCTTCTGTATTGTCTTCGTGCGGAACCTGTTTCTCGATTGGAGCACAGGATGTCAGAAGGGGCTTGAGGTTTCTGTATAGCATGGTGGTGTAAAACAGAGTCTGATGTGGATGCAACCTGATGTTGTTGGTCAGTACGCGTATCTCAATTGGTTTGAGATTGGCGGGGCATTTGCTGATGATGACGACATCCGCTCTTTTCATCTGTCTTGCCGGCTCGCGAAGGTTTCCAACTGGCATCAGAAAGTCTTCGTGAAGCATCCGGTTGTAGTCGATGAGCAAAATGGAAATGTTGGGTTCGACGTAACGGTGCTGGAAAGCGTCGTCCAGCAAAACAATGTCGATGAAAGGCTTTGTGGCTTTGTCCATGAGATTGTGAATTCCCCTTCTCCTGTTCTCGTCAACAGCCACAACAAGGTCTGCGAACTTTTTCTTCATTTGAAGGGGTTCGTCGCCAATGTCTTCAAGCCTGGACTCTTCATTCGCCTGCAAATAGCCTTTGCTTTTTCTTTTGTAGCCCCGGCTTAGTACTGCCAGTTGGTATTCTTTCTGCAAGAGTCTGATCAGGTATTCGATGTGGGGTGTTTTACCGGTACCACCAACAGTGATGTTTCCCACGGATATGATGGGAATGTCAAAATTCTCTGATGGGAGCAACTCTATGTTGAAAAACAAGTTGCGAAACCAAACGATGATTCCGTAAATCCATGCAAGAGGAAACAGCAAATAACGCGATTTTGATATTGACACGATGTTTGGCTTTAAAGGTTTGTACTTTTAGTGTATGTCTACAGCGTTCATACGGGCAAGCATACCTGTCTGAATATTTGATTTTTTCAGTTCAATGAGAGGGGCGTAATCGTTTCCGAAAAACTCAAGTGCCATCCGCATTTTTGTTTTGCCTTCCAACTCTGCCAGTATTTGTTCATAGAACGTTTTCTTTTCCGGATAACTAACCATACGGTAGTCCTTGACTTTACCCAATTGGGCTGCAACTTTGATGGCACGGTCAATGCCGCCGACTTCGTCGGCAAGGCCTAACTCGACTGCTCTTTGGCCTGTCCACACCCGGCCTTCTGCCATTTCCCTGAGCTTTTTCTCCTGGATCTTGCGTCCTTCAGAGCAACGTTTTACAAAGAGGTCGTATCCTCTTTCTATATATCTTTGCATCAGAAGTTTTTCCATATCGGTCATAGGGCGGGTCAAATCCCCGAAATCGGACATTTCGTTGGTTTTTACAACGTCAAAACTTAATCCCAACTTCTGGGTCAACCCTTCAACGATGGGGAATACGCCAAAAATACCGATGGATCCAGTTAGTGTATTGGGGGATGCAATGATTTTGCTGGCGTTGCAGGAAATATAGTAACCACCTGAAGCAGCATAGTCACCCATGGAAACAACCACCGGCTTAACGGCCTTCAGATCGGTGATTGCTTTCCAAATCTGTTCGGAAGCATAAGCACTTCCACCGGGAGAATTTACCCTGAAAACAACAGCCTTGATATCCTCGTTGTCTCTGATTTTTTCGATCTCGGAAAGGATGTCATCCCTGACGATTCCTTCTGTGCCTTCGTCTGTAATATTGCCTTCGGCGTAAAGTATGGCGATCTTTTCCCTGACATATTTGGCCTTATCTTCGGGGATGGTCAGGAAGTCTTGTACTGTAACCAGATGAAGGTCTTCGGTTTTATTCAGCCCTTGTTTCATTGCAATATACTTGCGCACAACGGATTTATAGGCCAGGGTGTCTACGAGTCTGCATTTCACAAGTTCTTCAGATGTCTGGAGCATCATGTTTTTGTCAGCCAGACGGTTGAGGTTATCGATGGATATTTTTCTGGAAGAGGCTATTCCTTTCAGCAGGTGGCCCCAAATATCTTGCATATATACTTTTGTCTGCAAGCGGCTGGCATCGCTCATCTTGGTGAAAAGATACGGTTCAACAGCAGATTTGAACGTCCCGACCTTGAATACTTCCGTTTTTATGCCAAGTTTGTCAAGGGTTCCTTTATAGAACATCGGATGCGCTGATAAACCGCAGAAATTCAGCATGCCCTGTGGGTTGATGAAGATCTTGTCGGCAACCGAGCAGATATAATATTCACGTTGGTCGTAAGTGTCTCCATATGCATAGACTTTTTTCCCGGATTTTTTAAAATCAATCAGGGCGTTCCTGATTTCCTCAATGCCGCCAAATCCACCTTTAAGTGTCTTGACATCCAAATAAATGCCGCTGATTTTCTCGTTTGCTTTGGCTTTCTTGATGGCAGAAAGAATGTCATCAAGTCCTTGATTTTCCATGGGGTTGGGCATCGGCATTCCCGGTATGGAAAAATCAAACGGATTTTCCACCGATTGTTCCTTCAAATCTCCGCTCAATGAGATTTTAAGCAGGCTGTTGTCTTCAAGTTTATACTCTGATTCCATGCTGGATGCAATCCCGGTAACTATAAGTAGCATGATGGCGAAAAAAAGTACAAGCGCAATGAATGCACCTGTAACAGATGCCAGAGTAATTTTGAGGAACTGTTTCATGTGGTTGTCCGTTAATGTATTATCAATGTTGTCGAAGAGTTTTATTGAAAGAACAAATATGCCTCAAAAATCCCGAATAATCAAGCTCTTTTTTAATCAGAAAAACGATTCGGAAAGGACTTCTCCATATCAAATCGCTTGTGAATTACGGCATGCAATCGTATTCGTTTTCCTCTTTTGAAAAGATTTTTGATATTTCCAGACTGAATGTATTTATCTGTTTTTTTCTTTAAACCTGTCCATCTCCGGCAAGGTCATCCTTATAAATTTTTAAGCGAGCCTTCCCTGTTGCCGGATTTGATATTATCCGTTTCATTGCAAACGTCGAAAGCTCAGAAAAGTTCAGAATGTATGTGAAATGCCAGATCCTTTTTTTGTCACAAGACTTTTTTAAAGATGAAATTATTAAATCTGTCATGGCTTATGAGATCGTCTCCTTCTGTGGGTTTTGTTCACCGCATCAGAATTGGTTCCCGTCTTCTTCTGCCCGGCATGCCATTAATAAGCTTTGTAGTATGGTGTGTCTAGTTTTTCTTTTAAAAAATAAAAACATCATTAACGTTCATCTTTAAAGGGTGTTGCCTTTATTTGTGTCTTTTCTTTTGAAAAAAAGATGCAGAAATATTTGGAGTGTAAGGATAAAAGGGATACTTTTGCACCCGCTTTCCAAGAGAAGTAAAGCCGCAGTGCTGCGGTAGACAGTGGATAAGCAAAGACAGCGTTCTTTGAAAGAATTGAAATAGTAGTACAAGAAACAAGATTTTACAGGGTAAAATCGAACCGTCAATGAAAAGTTGAAGGATATACGTCCTGGCACAGAGATTAAAACAAAAAACTTATACAAGGAAGAGTTTGATCCTGGCTCAGGATGAACGCTAGCGATAGGCTTAACACATGCAAGTCGAGGGGCAGCATAAGAGTAGTAATACTTTGGTGGCGACCGGCGCACGGGTGAGTAACACGTATGCAACCTACCCATAACTATAGAATAACCCGTCGAAAGGCGGACTAATACTATATAAAAACAACACCCCGCATGAGGTATTGTTTAAAGATTAATCGGTTATGGATGGGCATGCGTTCCATTAGATAGTTGGTAGGGTAACGGCCTACCAAGTCTTCGATGGATAGGGGTTCTGAGAGGAAGGTCCCCCACATTGGTACTGAGACACGGACCAAACTCCTACGGGAGGCAGCAGTGAGGAATA